>Ga0222712_10000554_pt1 | contig 48697 bp, 47 predicted proteins | sample C33_657DmetaG_FD_165043 | JGI IMG/M metagenome (GOLD analysis project Ga0222712, IMG submission 165043) | Estuarine water microbial communities from San Francisco Bay, California, United States - C33_657D | ecosystem: Environmental > Aquatic > Marine > Unclassified | place: USA: California... | reverse complement strand
GCGAATGTTTTTACCGAGGTTGCCGGCATCGCCTGAAAGCGCACCAAAGAAGGCAATGGAAACGCCTTCGCAGGTCACGCCGTCAACAGCTGCTGCTGCGGTGTCTTCGGTTACTTCGGATGCAACGGTATCTTCCGTTACTGAGCTGTCGCTGTCGCTACCGCATGCTGCAGTAACGAAGGCAAGGCTCACTGCAATTGCGCTGACGCGCAACAAAGTGGATTTCTTCATTATTTTCTCCCCTTGTTCTATGAGTCGACTTTGACCCACAGGTTGGTTGGTGGTTACCGCAAGGTTAGACCGTCTTAACAAAACGTTCAATAGATGACTTTTGGCTCAGTATCTGCCCAAATACTTATGGAATAAGGGTTTTACGAAACTTGGAGACGAACCGTCAATTTTTGCGCCGAAAAAGAGGACTTTTTAGCCACCGACACCCGGAAAACGCACGACCCTTTTCGAGCGGCCGCCACCAGGTATTTCCCCGACACTGCGCAACTCCCACTGCTGCGGGTCCAGGTGGTTTTCCCTTTCGACATGGTCGAGGCAATGCGGGTGAGCAGGATCTTCGACTTCACCTTTACTTTGGCGACTTTTTGCACCAAGCCACCCACAACAACTTTAGGCACAACTTGAGAGGCTTGAGCAGTAGTTGCTCCAAATGCCTCAACACTAAATGTTGGCGTCGCACCGTTAACAAGGCCGCTAACGGTGCAGGTAACTGCAGTTGTTCTGCACACCTCTAAACCACCTGATGTTTTCACTACATAAACAGTTGGGCTTCCGCTACTGAGTACAGCTGCAGACCATGTGAGCACAACAGCCTTATTTCCAGGTACCGCGCTTACGAATTCAGGCGCTGCTACCCAAGTAGCGCTTGGCGTGACTGTATTTGATGCGGTGGAAGCAACACTTGTGCCCATCACATTTGTGGCTACAACGCTGAACGTATATGAAAAAAGATTTTGCAATCCCGAAAATGTGCACGAGAGTTCCGTTGTTGTGCAAGATGCGCCTCCTGGTGAAGACGTAACTTTGTACGTTGTAATGGCACTACCACCGTTTGCAGGCGCAGCCCATGTCACTGTTGCTGCACCATCGCCCGCAACTGCGCTCGGCGCACTTGGCGCAGAAGGAATAGTTGCAGGCACCACTTGAATTTCAGGAGAAGGGATACCAATCCCCAAACTGTTTGTTGCAGTAACCGAAACGCTATAGGTGGTTCCATTCGTCAAATTTCCCACCACGCAACTACGCCCTGCTGCATCGGTGGTACAAGTAAGCCCACCAGGATTCAGCGTTGCGGTGTAACCCGTAATTGCACTTCCACCGTCAGAGTCTGGCGTTGACCACGACACTGTGGCCGTACCATTTCCCGCTGCTGCAGATACCGCAGTTGGGGCAGCCGCATAGCAAATGTTGCCACAGGTGTATAACAACAAGTTGGGTGACTGCGTTCCAGCACTTGCACTTCCGTGCACCATGGTGACTGCATTAGTTGTTGCTTTCGACAGAATTTGATTAGCGACTGCAGTTGGCGTTGCCGTACGCGACGTTTCTAAAAGACGCGCAACTGCGCCTGCCACAAATGGCGCAGCCATTGATGTTCCCGACAACAACGCCCAAGCGTTATCAGAGGCAACACCCGTACCTGGAGTTGGGTCTAAGGAGTCATCAGGAACTGTTGGCCATGCCGACTTGATGTCATAGCCGGGCGCCATAATGTTGACGCAGTCGCCATAATTTGAAAATGAAGCTTCTTGATTATCACGCCGCGTAGCACCAACGGAAATGGTGCCATTTGTGCACGCTGGAGTGATGTAATTGGTATTACCGATGTAGGCGCCGCTATTTCCTGCTGCAACAACAACCGCTACTCCATCAGCCTGCAAAGCAAGTACTGCTGCTTCCAAGGAAGCCGAGTATCCCCGAGTTGCCCCAAGGCTCATGTTTGCAACTGCCGTATTTGATCCCGTGTGGTTGCTCGTTACCCAGTTCACACCAGCTACGACCGCAGAAACATCTGTTCCTGCAATGCAAGTAGCTTGTGAACCACCAGGGAAAACGCGAACAGGAATAATGCGTGCAGCTTTGGCAACTCCATAGGTGGCTCCTGCAGCAATTCCCGCAACGTGCGTGCCGTGCCCACAACCATCGTCGGTAGAGCCCAAACCCGGCGTGAAATAGCCAGCAGCAACACGGGTAGATGCTGGCGCAAACTCGCTATGCGACCTACGTATTCCTGTGTCGATGATGTAAATATCGACACCAGCACCGGTGGAGGTGTAGTTGTATCGTGCATCGAGCGTTGATGAAGCCTGATCAATGCGATCCAGACCCCAGTTGCCCGCAGTACTCCAATCTGAACCGCTGGGAGCGGGGATTGTTTGGTCGACAGCAATTACGACTCTTTGATTGATCTCAATATTCCTCACACCAGTGAACCGCGACCAAGTAGCAGCCTCTGTTGCAGTGAGCATCGCTTCAATGAAGTCAACGGCACCAAGGTGAGTAGACGCCACATGCACACCATCGGCAACCATTGCATTGGTAATCGAGAGTGCAGCAGCGTTGTCTTGCGCGAGGACAATGTAACTTTCACGTTCTTCTACTGCTGAAGCCGGTTCAGCAAAAGAAACAGCTGTAACCGACAAAATGCACATAGCAATACAGGCAGTTTTTCGCCTGAATTGTGCCCAGTTCATATTCCTAGTGTACGAACTCCAGTGTGAGAGTTCGGTAAGAAATCAGTGATTAGCGGATTCGGGAAGCCTTGACAGTGAAGCTCGACTTCGTGATCTGCTTCATCTTGAGAGTCACCAGCTTCTTCGTGGTGGTGAGGAGGTACTTGCCATTGCGGTACACATCAACTTTTCCCTTGCCTGAAATACGCAGCGTCACCTTGTCAACTGTGCGGCTCACCACCGACACTTTCGGCGCTGCATTCGTGCTCAGCAAGTCTTCAGCATTTGCGGGTACTGCGTTACGAACTGGAACCAGAGTGGTAGGAGTTGTTACTACAGGTGCAGGAACCGTCGTTGGTGTGGGAAGTGTTGTTGGTGGGGTTTCCACCGGAACTGTTGTTGGCGGCACTTCTACCTCAGCTCCACCAGAGCCTGCTGCACTTGCTATTCCGGTGAACAGCAAGAGATTTACCGAGCCAACAGGGTCGGTCACCACATTCTGGGTTGCGTTCAACGACATAGCAGAAGCTACTGCTGCCGGGGTCAACGTGGGCGTTACTTCTAGCAAGAGTGCGGCTGCACCGGCTACGTGAGGTGTTGCCATTGATGTACCCGACAACGAACGCGACGCTGTTGGCGACGAAGTTGCAGCAGAAACAATTGCTGAGCCTGGTGCAAAAATATCGACACACGATCCGTAGTTTGAATAGTACGCACGAGCATCGCTGGCTTCTGTCGCACCAACTGTCATGGCCGATGGCTCACTTGCGGGCGACACTCCACACGCATCTGCATTTTCGTTTCCTGCAGCAACTGCCATCACAATGCCATCGGCAACTGCGCGTGCAACTGCTGCATTCATTGCTGGGGAGTACGACCCACCCAAAGACAAGTTTGCAACTGCTGGGGTTCCTGCAGTGTGATGCGCAATCATCCAGTCGATACCCGCAATAACTCCTGCAGTACTACCCGAGCCCGAACAGTCGAGTACTCGAATAGGAACGATGGTTGCTTGCGGTGCCACGCCAAAAGTTGACCCAGCAACTGTTCCTGCCACGTGTGTTCCGTGACCCTGACAGTCATTTGTTCCATTGCCGTCGGAAACTGCGGTAAAGCCTGTTGACATACGACCAATAAATTCAGAATGACCGGCATACACGCCAGTGTCGATGATGTATGTAGTTACACCTAAACCAGTTTGGCGACGAGTGACGTTTCCATCTAAGGGAAGCGCACGCTGGTCGATGCGATCGATACCCCACGACGCAGCAGTGACTGGAGTAGTGGTTGGTGCTGCAGGTGCAACTGCACTCGACGAAGCCGATGCGGGGCTATTGCCTACCGCATTTGTTGCCACGACCGTCACGGTGTACAAAGTTCCGTTGGTAAGGCCAGCAATAATGCATCCGAGCTGAGTAGAGGCTGTGCAGATATTTCCACCAGGTGCAGCAGTTGCTTTGTACATAGTGATTGGCGAGTTGCCGTCACTGAGTGGAGCTGCCCACGACACGACGAGTGCACCATTTGCAGGAGCGGCCGACGCATTACGTGGAGCGCTAGGAAGCGCAGGAGGAAGTGCAGCAACAAAATTCCAGTTCAATGCAACAGTTCCGCGACGACCATTCCATCCGTCGATGGCAATTTTATATTCGGTTCCTTCAACGACGTTTCCTACTACCTTGCTCCACACGGCAGAAGAGTTTGGTGCATCGTCATTCATGCCGAGAACGTTCAATGACGCTACAGAAGTACCTGAGTACACACCCAAGAGCGTGTCGAAGTTGCTGCCCTCAGTCGTCACAGTCAATACACCATTGTTGGGAGCAACCCAGCGGTACCAAATAGACGCTGCCCCACCAACACCACCATGAGTTGGTTCGCCAGTTTCACGAGTGGCGAGCGCAGTGTTGCCCGTTGCCGTTCCTGTGATACCCACTACAACTTCTGCCGCTGCAAATGCGTCATTTGTGAGAGCCTGGAATGGTGTTGATGACACCACAGTTGATGCTGCACTGTTTCCTGCGGTGTTCACTGCGCGCACGCGGAAATAGTGGAGCACGTCGTTGTTGAGACCAGTAACAGTTGCAGCAGTAGATGTTGAAGTTCCATCGGCAAAAGTGAGCCAAGTAGTGGTGTTAGCAATTGCATATTCCACTACATAGTCGGTTACGGCAGCACCGCCATCGGAGCTCGGCGCGTTCCAAGTGAGAGCAACTGCATTATTTGTGGGCGCAGCTACTAGTGCGAGAGGAGCTGTAGGGACGCTTGGTCCAATGGGCAATGCACTTGCTACGAAACTCCAGTTGAGCTTCACCGCACCTTTGCGCGCATTCCATCCATCAACTGCAATGGAGTACTCCGTTCCAGCAACAATGCTGGCTTCCACCTTGCTCCACAACACACCCAGCTTTGGAGCATCGTCATTCACCCCAAGAACAGTGAGTGCGTCTAGAGCACTACCGGAATAGACACCAAGCAGAGTGTCGAAATTACTTCCTTGAGTGGTCACACTCAACACACCATTACTCGGAGCGGTAAAGCGGTACCAGATCGAGGCTGCTCCACCAACACCACCGTGAGCTGGTTCGCCAACTTCACGAGTAGCGAGAAGAGTGCTATCAACCACTGCGCCGGCGTTACCAAGAAGCGCGATGCCACCAGCGAACGGATCGTTGGCACCGAGAGCAAATGGACGAGCAGAAACAATATTCGATGCTGCACCCGTACCAGCAGTGTTCACTGCCTTCACACGGAACTGATAGGTCGTGCTGTTTGTCAGTGCCGTCACCGTTGCAGACAGGCTTGCCGAAACACCATCGTTGACTACTGTCCATAAGGTGCCGTCGACGCTGTATTCCACGATGTAGTCGGAGATATTGGCACCACCATTGGTGCTCGGAGAAAGCCACGAGAGCGCAACCGACGCGTTACGAGCTTCAGCGCTTAAGGTGCGCGGCGCACTTGGAACAACAATTGGTGCACTTTCAAGGCTTCCCGAATACAACAATTTGTTCGGCGACAAGCTTCCGGCATTACCAACTAGATCAGAAGTGGCATTGAGCACTAGGGATTGCGAAATAGATTCAACAGTTGCTGTTGGCGTAGCTGCGAGCAGAAGTGCTGCAACACCAGCAACGTGGGGTGATGCCATCGAGGTACCCGACAATGTTGCAATAGCGGTATCAGAACTGATTGATGAAGAGGTGATGCCTTGGCCTGGGGCAAAAATGTCGAGGCAAGAACCAAAGTTAGAAAATGATGAGCGCACATCTGTTGTGCCAGTTGCTCCTACGGTAACCGCACCTGGTGCACTCGCTGGCGAGAAACGACACGCATTGGCGTTGCTGTTTCCCGCTGCCACCACAAACACCACTCCATCGGCAATGCCGCGGGCAACCGCTGCGTTAAGAGCTGTTGATGAAGAGCCACCCAGGCTCATGTTGGCAACAGCAGGAACTCCTGCTTGGTGGTCACCAATGATCCAGTCGATACCTGCGATAACGCCAGAGGTGGATCCGCTACCGCTACACGACATCACTCGAACAGGAACAAGAGTTACTGACTTTGCGACGCCGAATGTGGTGCCACCCACGGTGCCTGCAACATGCGTTCCGTGTCCGTTGCAGTCGTCAGTGCCGCGCCCATCGGAGATAGAAGTAAACCCTGGCGCAATACGACCTGTGAACTCGCTGTGCGTGGCTCGGATTCCGGTGTCAACAACATAGGTGGTCACACCAGTACCCGAGTTGGCATATGAATACGTGTTGTTCAGTGGCAAGTTGCGCTGATCAACTCGATCGAGGCCCCATGTGGGGTTGGCTTGATCGGCAGAGATAGAAACCACGGAGTCGAGTTCAATAGATTCAACATTCGAGTTTGCAGTGAGTTCAGCAACTGCAGCAGCCGTTAAGTCTGCTGCGAAACCTGTGAATACATTGCGGAACGAAGTGACGTTGGTTGCATCAACGGCACTAGCAAGTGACTCTGCTGCCGAAAAAGACGAAGTGGATTTCAAACGAACGATATAGCGACCGCCGGCAACTGTCGATGTGTCCACCGCAGGGGTGTCGTCAACGAGACGTACAATCTTGTTGAGTTCAATGGATGAGACATCGGAGTCTTTCCGAAGTCGTGCGACATCGGCAGAGTCGAGAGTGGCCACGAACCCATCGGCAGCAGAAGTGAAAACGTCGGTGACCGTATTGCCGAGTTGCATTTCCTTGCGCAATTTGCTGCTCAGGTTGCTCGCGGCGTCGAAGGTAACGATGTACTCGCCAGCAGGCGCCACAGCCGACACCACTGCAGGAGGTATGAAAGTCACTAAAAGCGAAGCACCCAGTGCACCAGCGATCCCAAGATTGGCAAAACGGGCTAAAAATGGACGTGAAGATGTGTTTTTCATGGTTCCTACTTCCAGCGTACTCGCCGACACCACGAACCTAAATGAAAAAGTGATGAATGTCCCGTCAGCAAAGGTACTTATTCTTAAGAACTACCTAAGAAAAAGGTCACTTCACGGTCAATATGGCCGAAGTGGCTTTGGCCTTTGCTTTTCCTGCTTTCACGAGCACGGTCATGCGACACTGTCCCGCCTTTTTCAGCACCAAGCTCGACTTCTTCACTGAGCAAATTTTAGATGAAGCCCTAGCTACGCGCACCGAAACCACTGACCCCTTAGGTGTAGCCACTCCTGCCACCTGAGCGGTGGCAATAAAACCTAGGGTTTGCCCAACTGCTGTGCTGACTTCAATTGCCGGCGGAGAAGTACTCGCCGCTGCCTGCGGCACAGAGGTCAACGCAGGCACGATGTCTTTCTCGCCATTTTGTGCACCGGAAATAAATGGGTTCACGCGTGGAGACTCCACCACCACCGTTGAAGTAGGCGACGACGCTGGTGTTGACGTTGTTGCGGTAGTCGATGTTGTCGGCACGGTCGTCGTGGTGGTCGTAGTGGTCGTAGTGGTGGTCGTGGTGGTGGGGGTCGTCGTAGTAGTCGTAGTAGTGGTCGAGGTGGTGGTCGTTACCACGACTCCCGACCCAGCGAAGCGCACAACGGGAGAAAACAATCGCTGCTGCGTATCGGCAGCGTTGACAGCATTGACACCTGCAATACGTGCTTCATACGTCTTTGTTGGGTCGACTCCAGAGATCAGAACACTCTGGTTCAGCGATACACCATCATTGACTTCACCAAACTCAGCAACACCTACTTCACGTAACTGCACAACATAATCAGTGACAGGAAGTGCCGGAGTGGCTACGGGGCTGCCCCAAGAGATCTGCACTCCTCCACTCGCTGCAGTGATCGCAATATTCGTTACTGCAGCAGGAACAATCCAGCCGATATTCGAGGGGACTCGGGCATACAAAACAGGTAGGTATCCGGTACAGAAGTTCACCTCTCCGTTTTCCTTCCGTACGCCCAATGCCACACTTGCAGCTCCCGCCAAAACGGGAACACCGTCAACAGTTACTGTCATCGGCCCACCGCTATCGCCCGGGCAGGCACCCGCTAATTCGTTGTCTCGTATTCCACCTTTGACACACACATCTTTTGCCGAATCATAAAAATCAGTGAATCGGGCGTTGCCTGCGCTATCTCGACATGCGAGATCGTTAGGGGAATCGCCAACCTCTGTGTTGACTTTTCTCAACACTGGTGACGTAGTGCCGTCAAGTTGTTTACCCCACCCACTGAGTGTTGCAATGGCATCTTTTACAGGCCAAATATTTGGGTCGAGTGCAACGGGCAGCGCCACTGGTTGCACGTTGGCAGAGTAGGTAACTGCTTGACTGAGTTTCAACAACATGAGATCGAGGCCTACATCGCCAACTCGTGCGGGGTAAGCCTCACTCACGCGAAATAGGTACGGGTTAACGAAAGAATCATTGAAATTATTGTTACCAATTCCTATCCATACGTAACGAGTTTCAATGGCTCCAGCATTATTGCGCAAAACACAATGATCTGCAGTCAGCACCCATTGCTTAGCTATGAGTGAGCCACCGCACTGACCTAAAACCCATTTCGATGAATCATTTGGGTTGGAAGTAATTGAATCGGGCTGAGCAGAGAGAAGCGACACTTGAAAGGGGACGGCACCAACTTGAGCCACTTCGCCTCCAGCAATGTTTTTCACTGCACGAGCCAAAGTGCTCACTGGAACTTCCGATGTACCTTCGTTGTTGTTTTGCCCTACTGCAAACACAATTGCAGTGGCCACTATTGCAGCAACTCCCAAACCCAACGCTTTGCGCATTATTTTTCTCCGGGAAATTCATAGTGCACATCGGAAAATGCGTCACGGGCGAATACATAAAAAAGCCTGAGGGGTTCAGTGCCATCGTTCGCAGCAAAATGCTCCGCACCTTCAGGGATGAACACGGTGTCGCCAGCTGCAACGCGAGCAATTTCACCATCAACTTTCATGTAACCAGTACCGCTAATGAAGTAATAGATTTCTGCGGCATCATGCGTATGGCCTCGTTCAGGCGCATCGGCGCCCACGGGAATCTCGGCAATGCCGGCTGTTAGTTGATTACTCGCAGTGCGGTCGCCGCTGATGAGGGTCCACCACTGCACCGCAGGTGAATCCCAACTTTCTGTTGGGCAATCAGCGATACGTCGAATGAGTGGCGGCACCACAAAAAACTACTCGGTAGAAAGTTGAAGTGTTAGTCGGCGGGCCATACCTCGGCCGTCGACAACAACTGATCGCGAAAATCGGGGTGACTAATGCGGGCAAGTTCATGTGATCGCTCGGCAATAGAAAGTCCCGACAATTCAGCTGCGCCAAACTCTGTAATTACTACATCTACTTGATGGCGTGGCGTGGTGACCACGGAACCTTCGGGCAATCGGCCCAAAATACGCGACACCACTTCCCCTTTTACCACGGTTGTTGAAGGCATGCATACCAAACTGCGTCCACCCACACTGAGCCCCGGGCCGGCAACAAAGTCTTCATGCCCACCAATACCGGAAAACTGTTTTCCACCAATGGAGTCGGCAATGACCTGCCCCGACAGATCAACGGCCATTGCGCCATTAATGGCCACCATGTTGCGATTCTGCGCGATGATTTCCGGAGAGTTCACTACGTCAACTGGCAAGAACCGCACATCGTTGTTGTTGTGTAACCACGCATAAAGATCGGGGGTGCCTGCTGCAAAAGTGGTAACCGAGAATCCATCGAATGCGGTTCCCTTGTTGTTGGTTACTTTGCCCGACATATGTAGACGCATTAAACCCGACGTAAACATTTCAGAATGAATTCCGTAGTCACCACCAGAACCTGCTGCAAGCTGTGTTGCAATATGGTTTGGCACACCACCAATACCCGTTTGCAGCGTGCATCCATCGTGAATGTATTGCATGGCAATTTCTGCAATCTTCATTTCTGCTTCAGTAGGAACAACGTCAGCCAAATTCAATGGCTCCCGTTCTGACTCCACCAGGTAATTGATGTTGTCGACATGCACACGGTGCATATATTTTCCACCCGGTGCATCAGCACCAAAAGTGCGCGGATAGTGCGGGCTCACTTCCACAATGAGCACCCGATCGGGGTCGGCAATCACTCTTTCTATTTCGTCAGTTGTTGCGCCCGCATGAAGTGACAAACTCACCCAACCATCAACGGGTTGTGCACCTGCAATTGCAAGTACACGAGGTTTCTTGCGCGCGAGCACCGGAGCAAAACGCCGAAAGTCTGCGGGCACAAAATCAACATCGGCACCACTATCGCGCAAAAATCTTTCGGCGGGCCCAAAGAAGCCACTCTGTAAATGCACGGTGGGCTGCATAAAGAGTGCAAATAAGTCGGGAAGCAGCGCCCCCGAGACCCGTAGGTCAACAAAGTCGGTGCGTTCTCCCAGCGCGTGCAAAAAAGCTCCTGGCACGCCTGGCCCCAATGGCACCGCAAGAGTATCTGTGGGTTGAATTGCCTGAACTGCCTGCTCCATGGGAACCGCTGATGTTGTCATCGCACTCTCCTTTTTCTCACCTTATATAAAGGTCGAAATAATCCACCGCCAGCCCGACTACTTATCGCCACCATTTCCATCTAGAGTGAAAACATGTTTAGTTCTAACGATGCCCGTTTAACTCGGCGGCACCCACTGCGTATGGTTTCCCTTGTCGCAATGTGCGCCACCCTTACTGCAGGCATCATCAGTTGCGGTAACGAAGATAACGGTGTCGTTCGGAACGCAGCAATTGCAACCGGCTCCGTGTGCAAAAGCGCCGGCGAAACAAAATCGATGTCAGGTGCACCGTATATCTGCACCACGACAGCAGCTGGAAAAGTCTGGTACCCCATTTCCAAACAGCAAACCTGGATCTGTGTCAAGCTCGGCGCAACGCGCTTCATGCTTGAAGGCGTATTAGCTGTCTGCGGCAAAGTGAAAAACATTCGTCGCTGGTTCACTACCTTGCCCGTTGATCTCACCATTAAAGGCAAAGTGCTGCCCACCTCCGACCCTGCCGCATTAGAGCTTGCAGGAGAATCACCAGGAACCGTGAAAAAAGCAACAGTTGCCGACCCCGATAACGCGGCAGTAGTCACCCCTTAAAATTGCGACTAATGTAACCACACAGCAAGTCCATGGGGGATCTTGCTGGTAGTCAAGGGGGCCATTATGGCTGTTATCGACAATGTTTCTGCCAATGGTGTTCCGCCACACTTGCGTGGCAATGGAGCTCCAGTTCAAGAAGAACTCACACTCACCGATCTCAAAGTCACCGGCACTATTCCTGCACATCTCGATGGCCGTTATTTACGCAATGGCGCAAACCCCATTACCGGAATGAGCGATCACCCCTTTCTTGGTGACGGCATGATTCATGGCGTGCGTTTGCGTGAAGGAAAGGCACAGTGGTATCGCAACCGTTACGTACAAACTCCTTACATCACCGACCCATCGCGCAACATTCTCGACATGGACACTGGTCTTGGCGACATGGCGATGTCGAAAGCCAACACCCACATTTTTGGTCACGCCGGAAAATTTCTTGCGCTTGAAGAGGGTCACTTTCCTTACGTACTCGATGGCGACTTGAACACTGTTGGGCCCACCAACTTCAATGGCAAACTCACCGGTTCATTTACCGCACACCCCAAGATCTGCCCACTCACTGGCGAAATGCTCGCGTTCGGCTATTACTTCCTTGAGCCATACCTCACATATCTCCGCGTTTCACCAACTGGTGAAATGGTGCAGAACACTGTCATCACTGTGGGCGGGCCCACCATGATGCACGACTTCAACGTCACCGAGAACTACGTCATCTTCATGGACCTCCCTGCAGTGTTCGACCTTGAAATGGCAATGCGCGGCGAACTTCCTATTCACTGGGACGACAACTACCCCGCCCGCCTTGGCGTGATGCCACGTGACGGTGCCGATGCCGATGTGAAATGGTTCGACATCAACCCGTGCTACGTGTTTCACCCCATGAACTCGTATGAAGAAGGCGACAACATCGTCATCGACGTTGCACGCTTCTCACATATTTGGCGCGATGGCGCAATGGACTTCCCACCACCAGTTCTGTGGCGTTGGGTCATCAATACCAAAACGGGCAAAGTGTCTGAAGAGCAAGTAGACGATCGCCCAGGTGAGTTCCCTCGCGTTGCCGATTCTGTCATTGGGCGCAAACATCGCTTCGGTTATGAAATGTCTGCACCAGAGCTTGGTGGCTCTGATTCGCCGCTTGACGACCCGGGTGCAATTATCAAATACGACCGCGTCACTGGTGCTCGCACATCAATTGAACTTGGCAAGGGTCGCTCACCTGGCGAAGCCGTCTTCGTGCCAGCAGAGAATCCATCGTCAGAAGACGACGGCTATCTCATGACCTATGTATTCGACAAGGCCAAGAACACCTCAGACTTTGTGATTTTCGATGCACAGACCATGAGCCAAGAACCAGTTGCCAGCGTGCATTTGCCACGCGTGCCTTTCGGCTTCCATGGCAGCTGGGTCGACGCAAGCGTCGCCAACTAAAAGCTACGCAAAGCCAAATACATGGCCAGCCGACAAATCATCGGCAGCGCTAAATGCACGTCGTACAAGTGAGTCCATCAGTGCTGCCCCGCGTTCATTTGCAGGGTCAAAGGTGAGGATGCTGGCACCAAATGATGTGCAATAAAAGAGCACGCCCTCGGTGAGTCCGCGCACAATTTTGTCGACATTTGCCCACTCCTTTGGCACGCCTCCCTGCTCCAGACCATCTACATAGCGTTGAATCAACTCATCTTGCATCTCACGACGCATCTCGGTCGGCAAATTTGTCCCAATGAAGTACACCAAATCTGTCGTACTCGGCGCACGCATTGCCATCTGCCAATCGATGAGACCAAATGTTCCATCGGCACCAAAGAACATATTGTCAAGTCGATAGTCGCCATGACACAAGGTGACAGGCCAAGTTGAATATGACCCAATCCACTGCGTAATACGCGGTGCGAATTCTTCACACCACCGTAAAACACGAGATGGCAAAGTGCTCTCATAACGCTCTAAAAATATTGGCCAACCAATAGCAAACATCTCGCCGACCGTTGCTGTCATTGGGTCAGAGATATCAGGCATCCACGTGAGTTCATGAACTTCTGGTGTATTAAACCAGGCACTGTGTAGACGCGCAGCTGCAGCTACAGCATCGCGCGCTTGTTGTGCAGTAGGGCCAAGTACTTGGTCACCAGACTGTGCCGGCGCCATGTCTTCTAAAATTAAGGCATACGGTTGAGCAGTCGAATAGAAACATTGCGGAATACGCATTGCAGTAATACGAGGAGCAACTTCTGTGTAGAAACGATGCTCACGTTCCCAAACGCCCATCATTTCACCCATCATCTGTCCGCCAGGGTCGGTTGTGGGCAACTTCACAATGAGTGTTTCGGGTAAGTGCCCTGAAGAAATATGGACACGTGACAGTTGCCCTAAAAATCCAACTCCTGCTCCCACCGGTTCACTGTGCAGAAGTGTTACATCGCTGCCCAAAACCGTGCTGAGCCACTCACTCGAGACGTCGCTCATTGAAATTGGCGTAGTCATATTTTGCCCCCCGACTCAATATGTGTAAAAAAGTGTGAGAACCCCTTACGTCAGCAAGAATACTCCTGTGAGCAGCATCGTCGTTTCAGAGTTGGCCTATGCCCCACCAGGGGCCGATCAGTTATTTTTCGATGTCAGCTTTGGTGTTGCTCCAGGTGAACATGCGGCAATTGTGGGGGCCAACGGTGTTGGGAAAAGCACGATATTGCGTATCTTGTCGCAGGTCATCGAGGCCGACGACGGCGAGTACACGGTGAATGGCACCATGCTCACCATGACCCAAGAAGTGGGCATGTCGAACCCCAACGACACATTGCGCGAGATGCTTGTTGAAGTAGCTCCAAAACATTTGCGCACTGCGGGTCGCGCTCTCATTGCAGCAGAAAAAGCATTAGCCGACGGCACCGACGACGGCATGGGTTATGCCACAGCACTTGGCGACTGGGGCGACCTTGGCGGATACGAATTGGAGTCTGACTGGCAAGCAGCGGCACAGCGCAGCGTGAAAACTCCGGTTGATGATTTCTCACGACGCTTGGTATCGGAACTTTCCGGCGGCGAACGCAAGCGATTGGTGCTCGACCTACTTCTCACTTCGGGTGCCGATGTGCTTTTACTTGACGAGCCCGACAACTATCTCGACATCCCCACACGTGGTTGGCTCGAAGAGGAAATTAAAAAATGTCGTTCCACCATTCTCATGGTGAGCCATGACCGCACACTGCTGGAGCGTGTTGCTACCAAAATTATTGTCATTGAAGGTTCGGGGTGCTGGAGCCATGGAGGTTCGTACCTCACGTTCCCCGAAGCGCGCGCCAAGCGACAAGAGCTCCTTGGTGACGACCTGAAGCGCTGGAATGATGAAGAACGTCGCCTCTTTCATCACATGAAAATTATGAAACAGCGCGCCGCTCAAAACTTCAAGAACGCAACAAAGGCAAACGGTGCTGAAACCCGCTGGGAAAAATTTGTTGCTGCGGGCCCTCCACCACCGCCGGTTCCCGACCAACAAATTCATGTTCGCTTCCGTGGTGCCGACTCCGCTCGACGTGTGGTGAAGTTTGAAGATGTTTCTATTGGCAACCTCTTTCTTCCCTTTTCCGAAGAAGTACATTTTGGTGAGCGCGTTGGGCTCATTGGCCCCAACGGAACCGGGAAAACCCATTTGCTCAACGCATTGTTTGGCAAAGAAGAAGACTTGAGCGGAACAATTACTTTTGGACCGCGCACTTCAGTAGGAATGTTCACTCAGATCAACGACCGCCCAGAGTTTCGTGGTCGTACCTGTATCGACATTGTCCGCGACAAACTCATTGAGGAAGAAAAGTCAATGCGTGCTCTTGCGCGCTACGGCCTGCGTAACAATGCCCGGCAAGAGTTCCAAACATTATCTGGCGGGCAAAAAGCGCGCTTAGAAATTTTGTCGCTCGAACTTGCCGGCCACAATGTGTTGCTGCTCGATGAACCCACCGACAACCTCGACATCGAGTCGTCAGAAGCACTCGAACGTGCGCTTGATGGGTTTGAAGGCACAGTAATTGCAGTGAGCCACGACCGTACTTTTCTTGCTCAATTCGACCGCTTCATCATGATTACCGACGACGGCGCGGTGTACGCATTACCCGATTACGACGTCGCAATTACTGGCTTAGCCGCACCAGAGCAACTTGCTCAAGTGCGATTAGCCAAACCTCTTACTGCGTGAAACTACGACCAGGTACCGCCGCTGCGGGTAAACACAGCCGCTTTACCTGCACCTTGGTTTGGCCCGCCAGCAGCAAGTGTGTTGCCGTCGGTAGAAAGTGACACCGACCAACCAAAGTTGCCACTAGCTGCACCGTTGTCGAGCGTGATGACTTGTTGTTCTTTCCAAGCAGACCCCGTGCGAGCAAAGACCGACACTGAACCTTGGTCGACATTTGCATTCACGTCGTCACTAATGGCGCCAACAGCAAGTGTGCTGCCATCAGCCGAGAGTGCTACGGCATAACCAAAGAGATCGCCGGCAGTTCCACCAGAGATATTCAATGTTTTCTGTAGTGCCCATGCGCCGCCACTACGCGCAAACACCGAAACAGCACCTTCATCTTTGTTGCCATTTGCATCGGCATACACTGCGCCAACGGCAAGCGTGTTGCCATCTGTTGACAATGCCACTGAATAGCCAAACCAATCTTCTGCGTTGCCATTTTCTGCAACAAGAACTTTTTCTTCTACCCACGATTTTCCGGATCGACCAAACACTGTCACTGAGCCCTGATCTTTATTGCCACTGACGTCGTCGTACAGTGCGCCAACAGCAAGTGTTTTGCCATCAGCAGACAATGCAACTGCTCCACCAAATGAGTCACCATCGGAAGCATCGGTCGGTGAAATGACATTTTGGCTACTGGCAACAGCCGCTGCAGTTGTTGTTGTTTCGCCAGGAACGGTGGAGTCAACGCTTCCTGGTTCGGTACTTTGCGTTGGGTCTGTGGAATCGGTTACGCCTTCACCCACTGTGGTGCTTGAACCCGCCTGCCAGTCGAACAACGTGGTGCTGGGTGCATTGCCATTTTCGTCGAGAGTGGTAGTGACTTCGGCATTACGTGTACGGCTATCTCCTCCGCCGCAAGCGGTGAGGACAGCGCCGAGGGTGAGAGTTGCGCAAGCGGCAATGATTACGGTGTTTCTACGATGCTGAATCATGGTATTCCCCTGTCAATAAATCTCAGTTCAGACTAGATCCTTACGGCCCCTAGTGCTAGTCACCCCCGCTCTCGTGCTCTAGCCCTTAGCCTGAGCCAGTGATTTTGATTGATGCCCAGGGGTTAAAAGCCTCGCGGCCAAACCGACCCCTCTTTGCCGATGTTTCGCTCACCTTGAACGACGGCGACCGTATTGGCGTCGTAGGGCTCAATGGTTGTGGCAAGAGCACCTTGTTGCGCATCATCAGCGGCGAACTTGAACCCGATGCTGGAGTGGTGCGCACCGGCCGTGGAGCACGCATTGGCGTTCTTCCCCAGTTGCCGGTGTTACCCAAAGGCTCCGTGCGTGATGCTGTTGGTGAAGGTTGGAAAGGTGAAGCTGCTCTGCACCGCCTTGGCATGTCGGAACTTCTTGACTCTCCTACCAATGAACTGTCGGGTGGGCAACAAAAACGTGTTGCTCTTGCGCAACTTCTCGTGGCCGAATGGGATGCCCTCATTTTGGATGAACCAACCAACCACCTCGACCTCGATGCCATTGCATATTTAGAAGAGTGGCTCGCCAATTTTTCTGGTGGCCTCATTTTGGTCACGCACGACCGCCACGTACTCGACCATGTCACCACAAAAGTTTTAGAAATCGATCGTGGCAAGGCGTACTTGCATGTACCTGCTGGCAAACATGCGGGCTCTGGCTACGCGGCGTATCTCGCAGCACGCATTGAACGCGAAGCACAAGCTGCAACCGATGAACAAGTGCGCAAAAACTTGGCCACGAAAGAACTCGCCTGGTTACGCCGTGGAGCGCCTGCTCGTTCAACTAAGCCCAAAGCGCGCGTCGAAGCAGCAAAAGCAATTGTGAGCCAACGCCCCGAAGCTGCTGCACGACAAGGTGAACTTGGTTTGTCGTTAGGTAGTCAGCGCCTTGGCTCGAAGGGTGTCGAACTCGATGCAGTGAGTTTTGCATGGCCCGCATCAGGTGGTTCATCTGAAGGCGTGTTGGTGCTCTCGCCTTTCACACACGAATTAGAACCTGGCGACCGGTTAGGAATTGTTGGGCCTAACGGCGCAGGGAAAAGCACGCTGCTCGACCTCATTGCAGGGCGCCTTACTCCTACAAGTGGCCGCATTGAAACTGGCCGCACAGTGAAGGTGGGTTACTACGATCAACTTGGCCGCGACCTCAATGTCAACCAACGCGTGCGTGATGCGGTTGCTGGTGACAAAGGTGCACCATCTGTCGAAGACAACAACCTCATGCGCCAGTTTTGGTTCGATGGCGACGCGCAATTTGCACCCATCCACACCTTGTCGGGTGGCGAACGCCGACGTCTACAACTTCTTCTCACACTTGTTGAACAACCCAATGTGCTGCTGCTAGACGAACCTACAAACGACTTAGACCTCGACACACTGCGCGCACTAGAGGAATACCTCGACACCTGGCCAGGCATTGTTGTAGTAGTGAGCCACGACCGCGTTTTCCTCGACCGCACGGTCATAGAAGTGCTCGCGCTCGATGGCGTGGGTGGTGCAGCACTCGTACGTGGTGGAGTTGCGGGTTGGCTAACAAACCGAGGCAAAGTTCCCGCCGCACCACAGAAATCTCACAAAGTTATTCAACAGTCTGCAGAGAAAACAGCGCCAGCCGCTCCAAAAAAGTCAACAAAGAGCCCCAGTACATTGCGCAGGCTCATTGGTGAAGCCGAACGTAAAATGGAACAAGCAACGGCCAAACAGGATGCTCTCACTATTGAACTCGCTTCGGCTGGTAACGATGTAGCACTGCTCACCAAGCTCAGCGAACAACTTGCTCAGACACAAGTTGCAGTTCAACAAGCAGAAGAACAGTGGATCTCACTTGCAGCCGAGGCTGAGAGCATCGGTTTAGCACTCGAATAAACCGAGGTGTTTAGCCCATCTATTCTGCGACGAAGCCGGCCCACGCTTTCATATATTCCACAAACCCATCGGAGAGTCCTTCCGATTTCAGTACTTCACGAGCAACGGGAGTACGACGTGGGGTGAAAGCAGGGTCGGCTTTGTAGATGTTGGGGTAATTGTGATGCAAAATGGCCGCGCGACCCAAAGCAACAATGTCGGCTCCGGAAGATAGAGCAAACTCGGCATCGGCTGGATCCATCATCTTGCCGGCGACGGCGAGACGCACTTCGCCTCTCGGTAGTGCCGCAAAAATATCGATGAGTTTTTGCCCCACATAGCCCTCGTCACGTGCTTCTTTTTTCACATCCCACAACGACATGTCGATGATGTCAACTTTTTTGCTTGCCACCAACCATGAATACACCTCACAAATTTCAGCAACCTTCATGCCAAATCGTTCTGGTGACAATCGAACAGCAACAGTGAAGTCGGGCCGGCATCGCGTGTAAATGCCGTCGATGATGTTCATCAGCACACGTGCTCTGTTTTCTAGAGACCCACCAAATTGATCGGTGCGAGAGTTGAGTTCGCTCGACAAGAACTGACAGATGAGATACCCATGTGCGCCGTGCAACTCGACACCATCGAAACCTGCGTTATCGCAACGCACAGCTGCGGCAATGAAGTCTTCAATTACTTGTTCCACTTCTTCGGTAGTGAGTGCACGAGCTCCGGTTTCGGGGTCGTCTGATGCGCTCACGGGTCGCGTACCAATGAGATCTTGAGGCGACCGGTTGCCGGCATGGTGCAGTTGCACAAAGGCCAAACTGCCTGACTTTTTGATGTCTGAGGCCAGCGTCCGTAGCCCTGGCAGGTGTTCTTTTCCAAAACAGCCGAGTTGTCCGGGGAAACCCTGACCCACTTTTTGGACATGGGCGGCACATGTCATCGTGAGCCCGAAGCCACCTTCGGCACGCATGGCGAGCCATTTTTTTTCGTCGTCTGACAATGTGCCGTCGTCGTGACTTTGCTGATTGGTGAGCGGGGCAAGCATGAACCGATTCGGCATTGCTTTGCCGTGGAGGAAACTCACTTCATGAAAAAGACCCGATGCCTGATTACCCTTCGACAATCTCGGCCACCTGAATAACTGCAGAAATATTGGTGTAATTGGGCAAATCTGCCATTAAATCGGCCGTTACGGGCATTCCCATTGCGTTTTCAAATGCTGCGACCGTCGGAAAAACAAAATGTACTGCGGCTTCGTATGGGCCAGAAACACCCTTGTCGATCTGCGCACTCAGCGGGTTCCACCCCTTCACCGCCATCGGCACATGCACGGTGCGGTAGTAGTTGTGGTCAAAAGTTGACCCCTCGCCGGATGGGTACAAGACGCTTACTTTGATCATGGGTGAAAATGTACTACGAAAATTACCCCTACTTTTACGCCTCTTTTTACCTCGCACGTGCGAGGTATCCACGATCGGCGTGTTCGTTTGCAATACATTAAAAACCATGAAGAAGCGTGAACTCATCCAAGCCGTAGCCACCCATACCGATGTCGATAACAAGACAGCGGCCAAACTCGTAGAAGGCACCATTGACGTGATCCTCGCGAATGTCGCCAAGGGCGAGATCGTGAACATTTCAGGGTTCGCCAAATTTGCAAAAATCAAGCGTCCAGCTCGCATGGCGCGTAACCCAGCCACAGGTGAACAGATCAAAGTAAAGGCAAAGACCGTTGCAAAGATCACCGCACTCAAGGGCTTCAAAGACATCGCACTTGGCGTTGCTGCTGCACCAAAAGTGAACACAGTTCGCAAAGCTGCTCCAGCACCTGCAAAGAAAGCTCCTGCTAAAAAAGCACCAGCCAAAAAAGCTCCTGCTAAAAAGGCACCAGCCAAAAAAGCACCAGCTAAAAAAGTTGTAAAAAAGGCTGTTAAGAAAAAGTAATTTCCGTCTATAAAGCCGCGGGCATGCGTGTAATAACGCAAGCCCGCGGCTTTTTTATTTCTCTTTTTTCTTTTCGATATAACGCTCTGTGTGTTGCGTACCCAGCGGGTCTATTGCCCACGATGCACCTTCGCCCCACGTGTCGCCATAAATGAGTTCTTTCATCGGTGCGCGCCGCACTGGACCATGTTTACCTGCGGGCTTTCCCAGCGTGATGGTTGCAGAAATTGCGGTGCCTTGCGGAATCTCTAAAAGTTCACGCAACTCATTTTCAACAAAGCCGTGAAAGCCGGTGAGCACACCGCCATAACCCAGTGCCCGCGCTGCGAGCAACAAGTTTTGACATGCCGGGTACACCGATGCACCCTCTTCTGGGTTTGGTTCACGATGGCGCACTAAACACGCGAGCACTAACACAGGGACATTTGGCATGTTCGTTACGTACTCATCCATGGTGCGTGCCATGCGCGCCTTCGGTGAATCTTCACGCACTGCGCTGCCCGCGTTATACCCGTCGTTCACACTTTTTTGCGACCACAACATGCTTGCGCCTTTGGCAATAAGCTTCTTTACCTCAAGTGACTGTGGTGAATCGGTAAACACCATGAACCTGAATCCTTGACGATTCGAGCCACTTGGCGCACGCGTGGCAGCAAACATGATGTCGCGCAACGCATCTTCAGGAATTGATTCATTGGTGTAGCGCCGAATGGAACGCGTTGTCGCTAAACCTTCTAAGAGAGAAATGTTATGTAACGATCGTTCACTAGTCATTGATACCTACTTCGCTAAAAACTTTGAATGTCGTCGAGAATCTCGGCCACGCGAACCGACTGTTCTGGCGAAACGCACCAACCACTCTCACTCATTATCAACTGGCTGACATTATTGACCATCACCTCAAATGCATTGACTGGTGCAAAGTGATCTACTTCGCCATTCAGTAACAGCGTTGTGGCTTCATTCCACGACGAGAACGCTTCACCCTCGCCCATCTGCGCTCTTCCTAGTGACCCGCGCACTTCAAGTACTTGCGAGGCTGGCAATGCAAACGAACTAGTGGCTCGCACCGCGGTAGCTCCGTTCACCACTGCAGCAACTTCTGTGGTGAGGTCTATTCCTGTTTCACCAAGTTCCCTATGAACACCACCAAGAGCACACATATCAGCACCTCGGGTGAGTGCTGCCCAAGCGTGCACTTGGTAACACCCCACATCGAGAAGTGCACCGCCACCCATCTGCGGGTTAAGGCGGTAGTTGTTGGTCATGTCAGACATAAAAGTGAAACACGAAGTGATTGATTCAACATCTCCGAGCACACCACTTGTTGCCACTTCAACTAAGCGTTGAAAGCGCGGGTGCCACTGTGCCCAAACGGCCTCTACCAGCATCACGCCACATTCGTTAGCTGTTGCAAACATGGAGCGCACTTCTGTTGCATTGAGCCCGAGCGGTTTTTCACACAACACATGCTTGCCAGCACGTAACGACTTTTCTACCCATTCCAAGTGTTGGCTATTTGCCAGGCTGATATACACGCCTTGCACACGTGGGTCGGCAAGTAGATCTTCATAAGAACCATAAACATGCTCGGGCTCTAGTTGCGCAGAGCGCTCGGCATCGCGGCTGGCTACACCGAACAATGTTGCATATTCAGCAGCATGTACCGCGGGCGCCATTCCCCTACTTGCTACAAACCCCGCACCAAGAAAGCCCCAGCGCACTGTCATAGTTACAACTTACGCAATTGTGGCACCACAGGTAGCGCGTTACGCCGTGCCGACTCTTCAGCCGCCTGCATAATGGCCACCACATTGCGCGACTGCACTGCATTTACTTCCATTGGCGTTCCGTTGTTGAGATATTCAACTATGGAGCGATGAAAAGCCAATGTGTCGGGTTCTGCTACAGCAACTTCGCGCACCGTTCCATCTTCGTGATGCACGGTGAGTAGCGCTGGCAGGTCGGCAACTGCTGGTTCACCTGCGGGGTTCCAATTGCCTACCAAGGAACCTTTAGTGCCAAGAACATAAAACTTTGGCTTGCGTGCCGCAGCAAGGTCGGAGTGCACAAATGTTGCTTGCTTGCCACTGGCAAAGGTGACCGTTACGTGTGCGTGGTCGGCGTTAGTTGCGTGCGTCCACACACGCTTGTGGTTTTGACCACTTACGTGGTCTACATCGTCGGGAATGATGTTGAGAATTTGATCGAGGAAGTGACTTCCCCAGTCGAAAATTGCACCGCCTGAAACTTCAGCATTTGAATGCCAATAGTCGCACGGACGCGAATACCCGCCCACAAAACTGTCGTAGTGATAGACCTCGCCAATTTCACCCGAGCGAATTACTTCACGCATTGCTACAAAGTCGGCGTCGTACCTTCTGTTCTGATACACCACCATCAACAACTTCTTCGCTGCCGCAATTTCCATGAGCTCATCGCATTCCGAGGCCAACAAAGCCATCGGCTTTTCCAGCACCACATGAATTCCACGCGACAATGCTTCCTTCGCCCAGGCGTAATGACTGTTCGGCGGGGTTGAAACCACAACGAGATCGATCAGACCCGAATCCAACATTGCAGTGGCGTCGCTGAAAGGCGCCGCAGTGGGGGCGAGTTCTAATGCTGCCGTCACCCGCTCGGGGTTCATATCGCATACCGCCGTGAGCTCGAGACCCGTTGTTCCCTGTACCGCCACATTGTGCTCGTGACCAATTGCTCCGTAGGCAAGAAGCCCGACCCGAATGTTGTTTTTCACCTAGGCGACATTAGCCACCCATATCGGAGTTCTACTGCTTCAGATCGTAAAAGGGTTACCCCTTTTTCATGATTTCCTTTAAAAGCACCACCGATTTTTCGCTCAACGGGTCGTGCGGGAAATACCGAGCAACTATTTTTACCGCTTCGCTGTACTTACTGATTTTCAGATGCCCGAGAAGCACCTCAATGTCGTCTGCATCACGAAGCGCCCGAGCCGCTCTCACCTTCATTGCCAGTAAATGTTCAGGTGGCGTTACCGATACCCGCAACGATGGCCTATCGAAAACCGGTGTTCCCTTACCCGCTTTTCCCGACATGTAACTTGAGGCCTTGTTGTTTAACCACGACTTCGGCAAACCCAATTTCTTTGCTACTACCCAAGCTGCTTCGCATACCTCTGTATCGGGCGCAAATATTGCATCAACATCCCGCGTTGCTAAACGTGAATGAAAAGCCAGCACCATTGCCGCACCACCAAAAACGTGCACTTCACCCACAACTCCACGTTTGGCACATTGTTCAGCCAGCAATTCAAAAGCCTGGTGTAATTTTTCGTGGCTGAGCAGTATTTCATTCACGTATTTACGCACCCTCAAGATCGTGGCGATCAATCATGACGCCACGACGCCGCAAAGCTGCAGGGCTATGCACAAGTGCCTGTGCCCGGCCTGCAGCAAGTGAACTGACCCACCAAGCACTTTTGAGTGTTCGCGCATCGCTGTTGACCCACTGTGGAGGCACTTCTCCACCGAGCACACATAGGTCTTCCGCGATACCAGCGAGCAGTGCATCGAAGCGCATATCGCCAGTTGATTTTGGTTCTGCAGAAACCAACACATTGACTGGCGCTGTGTCTTCTTGTGCTCCACGCATAAATTCAAAGACATAGCGCAATTTCTTCTTGTCGTCGTTCGCGGGTGATTGAGCAATATCGAGCGCAAGATCGGCAATGCGATAGACAGAAGAATCGGGCAATACCGAAAGTGACAACTGATGCCCAGTGGCTGCAAGCAAACGCTGCAACACCGGCAATGAAGGTTCGCGATTACCTGCTTCATAGGTAGCAATTGCCGACTGGCTCGTTTTTGCCAACTGCGCCACAGCGCTTTGGCTCATGCCCGCCTGCAAGCGGGCGGTACGCAACAGTTCTGCGGCAGTGGTTGAACTCATATACCCGATTGTATATATAGCATGTGACATAAAAGGCCAGTAAGTGGCTCCAGCCGGGAACCTCTCACTGACCTCGGGGCAAGCCTACCGACGCATTTTCACCAGAGGCATGAAATGGCTACTCTTGGGTAACAAGTACAGGGGGCCACATGTCCGATTCAGATCGACCAAAACACACCTACGGAAAAATCAACAAGGAGTATGGCTTCTCTCTTGCCACTTGCCCGCCTGAAAAAGACGGCCCCATCTACATGGTGAACCTCATGAAGTATCACGAGGTCGCCCAGTACGACAGTTCCGACACCGAAGCTGCACCTATTAGCGGTCGAGAAGCCGACGACAAATACAACCCTGCATCGGTGCTCAATAAAATTGGCGCCGACATGGTCTTCATTGGCGAGGTCACCGGAAACTTCTTGGGCAGTGAAGATTGGGACCGCATTGCTGTGGTTCGCTATGCAACACGCAAGTCATTTATTGACATGCAAGCGCGTAAAGACTTTAGCGAGAAGCACGTGCACAAAAATGCGGGCATGCAACGCACCGTCATTGTGTGCTGTCGTCCGCAAGACACTTCTATCGACACACGCGATCGCCCCGCCCCATCGCTCGAGTTGCGCACTATTGCAATGATTGTTCGTCAAACACCACAACGCGACGCAGCCTTTGCTGCACTTCCCGAAGCAGTGAACTTTGCTGCAGAAGGAACCATTGTCAGTGACGGCCGCATGTGGGACACCGTGCAGTTCATTCCTGTGCAGTCGGCCGACGAAGTTCCTGCAATTGCCGCACGTGTTGCCGATGCAGAGCCTGGCACCGCTTACGTCATGTCTGTTCGCGTTACCCTCGACGCCTTCACAGCACACTAAATCTCATGTTTTTAGAAATTGATCGCAGCAATATTCGCAATGTCCGCATCAACATTGGCGGCGCTTCCACCAACCCAGCTCCTGGGCAAGTGGTCATGCACATTGAACGTTTCGCACTCACCTCAAACAACATCAGCTACGCGCTGGGCGGTGACTTTCTCGACTACTGGGGCTTCTACCCCGCCGAAGAAGGTTGGGGCAGGCTTCCTACTATGGGCTACGGCGTAGTAACTGCTTCTGCGCACCCCGATATTGCAGTGGGCGGCCGTTACTTCGGCTTCTTTCCCGTTGGTGATGTTCATGTTGTCGATGCACAACCTTCACGCACAGGTTTTACAGACAACGCACCACATCGCGAAAAGCACGCCATGGCCTACAGGTCTTTCGACAAAGTGGAACCAGCAAGCACAGATGCTCAAGTGATTTGGAACGAAGATGCTGTTCTCATTTACCGCGGGCTCTTTCTCACGTCGTACCTTGCCGACGATTTCCTTGCCGACAAAAACTTTTACGACGCAACGCAAGTCATCGTTACCAGTGCTTCCAGCAAAACTTCTCTCGCCCTTGCCCACTGTTTGAAACTGCGATCCAACATCACCTCAGTTGGGCTCACTTCTGCGAGCAACAAAGCTTTTGTTGAGTCAACGGACCTATACGACCAGGTGATCACATATGACGACATCGAAACGCTGCCTACCAACAAAGCAAGTGTTGTGGTCGATATGGCCGGCAACACCCTTGTTGTTGGTCGTATACACGAACATTTCGATGCCGAGTTGAAATACTCCATGAGTATCGGCGCAACACATTGGGATAAATCAGCATCTTCCACCAACATTCTTGGCCCGAAGCCACAGTTCTTCTTTGCTCCTGGTCAACTAGTAAAACGCGGCAAAGAATGGGGCCGCGAGGTCATCAACCAGCGCCTCGATACGGCGCTCGACATTTTCATAAACGATGCCCGCACATTCAGCACCATTCAATACGCACAAGGCCCCACATCAGTAGAGCGCGTTTATAACGGTCTTATTAATGGAACCGTGCCGCCACAAGCGGGCAACATTTTAAGTATGTAAAAAGCGTTACACCGGCAAGGTGTAGCTGTTCTCCAACTCATCTTGCAACACTGTTGCTCTGGTACCTGACGTATCGACCACAATCTCTTCGTCAAGAATGCGTGTGCGGAAACTCCAGCCTTCTGGCATCTTCAACCGCGCACCAACATCTTTGAGATTGCTCGCATTGAGCGCCGGGTCAACAGCCACGCAGTACGCCTGCATGATGTATGCAAGACCATCGGGGTTCACCAGTTCATGCACCTCAGAACCAGCATCGAAGAAGAACACTGCCCCTCTATTCACATGGCGTTCTGCATAAAACTTCGGCGACGGATCTTTACCTAATTCCACCGTTGCAATGCGCCGCATGGTGAGGCCGTTGAAGTCGCGAAAGACTGGCTCCACTAAGGCAACTTTCGAGCCAAACGCATCAAGACACCAGTACCGCGGACCATTCAACTTTACAAACACCGCGCCCATCTCTTTGGCAATATCGTCGGCGTTCAACGTGTCCCACAGGTCTTGTGGGCAATCGTTAATGAGCTGCGTTCCGAACACCTCGGCCACTAGACCTTCTTCGCGTAAGAAAACTGCAAGCACTTCTCCGTAGCGCACTCCGCGCATGTTGCCGTGAACCCGTTCTGGCTTTGCTACTTGCGACATGTGACCCCCAAGGTGGAACTTGTAAACAGTGTAGTCAGTAGCACTAGGTCGGTATGAGAGAAATTGTCTCGCCAGAAGTTACAGCTGTGTACTACCGTCTCAATATGACTCAAAAAATTCGTCCCAAAAAGCAGGTGGTTGTTCCCCTAGCAGAACAGAGGGTGCTCAAAGGAATTTTTGCTGGTCTAGATCTTCTTCGCGATCTCGAAGAAGAAAAGCGAATTGAGCGCGGGCGCGATATTCGATAATTCTGAACCGCTGAAATTTGTCTTTCTCAGAACCACTACTATTTCCCCAAGCATTACTACAGGGGGAAACATGTCATCAGAACTTCGCGGCTTAGCAGGTAAACGAGTACTCATCACAGGAGGCGGAAAAGGCCAGGGTGCAAACCACGCTCGCGCATTTGCCGCCGCAGGTTGCGATGTAGCTGTGCTCGACATTGACCACGACATCAATAACATTTACCCACTCTCCACCGCAGCAATGATTGCCGAGACTGTTAAAGAAATTGAATCTTGTGGCCGCCAAGCCGTGGGAGTCGTTGCCGATCTTCGCGATGAACTCGCGGTGAAGAAAGCCATTGATGAAGTCATCGGCCGCCTTGGTCAAATTGACATTGTGGTGAACAATGCCGGCGTTGCCGCACTCGACACCATCCACGACATGCGTTCCGATGTCATGAACGCCGTTATCGATACCAACTTGAAGGGCGCAATGCACGTTGCCAAATACACAGTTGGCCCCATGATTGGCCGCTATCTCAACGGCGAAGAGTCGGGGAAAATTATCAATATTGCTTCTGCTGTCGTTGGCTCAGGTCACGCCATGTTGTCGCACTACGTAGCTGCAAAGCACGGCGTTGTTGGCCTTACGTCGGCATGGGCAATGGAACTCAGCGAATTCAATATCAATGTGAATGCCGTATGCCCAGGCACCATTGAACCAGGCGCCGGTAGAGGGTCGGGAATGGTGCAAGGACTCTCAGCAGTAATGGACATGCCCCCCATGGAAGCATTCGAAACCTTCTCAGCGCAAGGAAACATGCCAGGCAGCAAGTGGCGCTGCACGGTTCAAGACATCACCGACATGGTCCTCTTCTTAGCGTCCGACAATGCGCGGGTGATTACCGGCGCAATCATTCCTGTCGATGGCGGCCAAATGGCTAAGTAGTGCATTGAGGGCGAATACCTCGCGCGCTGATTTTCAGGCATTACGTACGCGGATAACGAGAACCGTCGGGGAAATTGCCATACAGCGCACGCTCTCCTTGTGTGACAGCGTCCACAAGCAGGTCGCCACCAACAAATGCACCTTTCCAAGAACCGCCACGCCCACCAAATACTTCTTCGCGATCTCCGCGCGATCGTGGCTTATTGATACCTACTTTGAATGCTTGAATATCGTCCCTCACACGTTCAGCAAAGCCCAGGTCATCTGTGGCGAGAGAAGCAACGAGTGAACCATTTGACGCATTCATCGCCGCCAACAATTCAGCCTCAGTGTCGACCAAAACAATTGAGTCAAGCGGTCCAAATGGTTCTGAGTGATGAAGGGCCCATCCCGATGGCGGGGCAAGAACACAAGCAGGGGCAATATACGCAGAGGTGTCTTGGCCCGCAATAAAGCGCCCACGCTCAAGGTGATCTCGCAACAAGGGAATTCCGCCTGTCTTAATGGCTTCATCGAAGAGCACTCGTAGCGACTCTGCTTTTGAGCGCTGAATGACAGGGCCAAAATGAAGTTCAGGCAATGGGTCATTGTCATTCTCCACTGCACAAGGATGTCCGAATTTCAAGGAGTCGACAACGGGAAAATACATCTCTAAAAATGCGGGCAAGAGGCTTCGTTGCACCACATAACGCGGGTAGGCAGTGCACCGTTGCTTGGCGTATTCAAAACCTTTTCTCAAATGCGCTGAAAGGTCATCCCACTGTGAATAATTCCAAATGCCCCACGTATTGAGACCTTCTTGCTCAAGAATGTGACGCTTGCGAAAGTCGGCAAGAGTTGTTGCCACTTTGCGACCATTTGTTCGACCACCAACAAAGGCCAACGCCCCAAGGTCTTGAGACGAGATGAGTGCCTCGCTCAAAGCAGCCCCAGACCCAGACACCAACGCAACTGGGAGGCCGGCACGAACCATACAAACATGGGCAAGTGTCAGAGCATGAAACCCACCTTGAGTCGGTGTTTTCGCAATGACAGCATTTCCTGCAAGTAATTGAACAAGTTCGGCATGCACCAACACGCTCAGTGGATAGTTCCACGATGCGATATTAGAAACAGGACCATCGAGCGGCCTGCGACTTTCCATCTGGCGATCAATTTGAGTGAGATACCACTCAACGCCATCGATGCAACGATCTACGTCGGCACACGCCGTACTCCAAGGTTTGCCAATTTCCCAAATAAGAAAAAGAGCGATGGTGTCACGCTGTTCACGTAAAAAGACCAAAGCCTGAGCCACGCGACTCTTGCGCTCATCAAGGGGAACCTTCGACCACTCTTTGTGTTGGCGCACCACGCCAGCCATTGCTTCTGCGGCTTGATCACCCGACATTAAAGGGGGCCCTGGAATGATTGTTGCGTCTACTGGAGAAAGGTGCGGAGAGGTGACCCCGATGTCCACCCATTCCCCGTTCACTAAATTACATAAACGATCGGATAGAAACGCCTCGGGGGCCTCTCCTTGAGCACGAGCAAAAACATCACTCCAAGCTGTTCCAGATTTAATGAATAGCGACATGTTTCGACGCTAATACCACTTCGAAAAAACTTCCATTCCGTTTACGAACTTCAAGTGATAAACTTTGAAAGTGAACAAAATGAAACGATTTGTGGCGCCATTAGTTGTTTTAACAGTGTCGTGCACAGTCTTTATTATGAGCTTCGCTCGTTTATAACTGAGCTGAACTATTCGTCTTTCAAATTGTCAATGCCGTTGCCGATAGACATAAAAGTTGGCGCCCAAAGACCAATAAAGATTCCGAAACGTTCGCCTGCGGCACCTGCATCGCCTGATTCTGTTCCACCTTGGGTGAACCAAATAACAATGCTGGCAATAACCGACAAGAATCCGAGCGCATAGGAAAGGTTCGCGCTATAACCAAATGATTTCAATTTCCTTAACATCAAGAACTCCTTAAATAAGTCTGACAGAAATTGCCGAACATCCGAAACGTAGTACCAACGCGTTCCCGAGCTTGGCTCAAGCTCATAGTTTTCGTTATTTAAAGCAAAAATAACTACCTAATTAGCAGTTATACCCGTGCAAATCGGTCGGCTTCATCACCGAAACGTTGGCAAATTTCACTCGTCACCGACGGACGCGTTCGCGCAATGGCTGCATCGAGGTCGTCCGCGGAAACATACGAGGGCTCGATGCCTTCACGTATGCGATCAAAGGCTGCAGCAGCCGCTCGTTGGGCTGCTAACTCCACGTCGCCTGGCGTATAGCCATCGGTATTGACAGCAAGTTTTTCAATATCGGCGCCACGATGATCGAGCGTTGCCAATGATGCAGTCCACAACGCGCGGCGAGCAACGAGATCAGGTGGCCCAATAGGAATCACCAAGTCGAATCTGCCTGGGCGCAGAACGGCAGAGTCAATATCACCAACAAAATTTGTGGCGCAAACTAATAGATGACCTGGAGCCGAACGATAAAGCGGAATCATTTTTAGAAGTTCGTTCACAACACCTTTTGTAGTGGGATTCTTTTCCCTTGCAGATGCAATTTCATCAAATTCATCAATGAAAACAACTGCATGATCCAATTGCAAAAGATCATTCATCGCGGTGCGAAGTTCTGCCGACATCGAATCATTACCGCTCTCCAATTTCGAGGGCAATAATTCAATAAATGGCCAACCCAAGCGCCCGGCAATTGCCTTTGCAAAAGTGGTTTTACCAGTACCTGGGGGGCCGAACAGCAACACCGTTGCAGGAGCCTTCACGCCAACTTTTTCTGCAGTAACAGGGTCTGCCAATGGCGCAACTACACGCCCGGCAATGATTTTCTTTTCTTCGTTCATGCCAGCGACGCGATCCCATAACGATGCAGAAAGAATTTCCCCGCCATATTGGTCAACAATCCGCATTGCAGTAGGTGCAATTGGCTCGAGTTTCTCGTACAACACGAGATCATGTATTCCAGTGAATCCACGATTCACAAGTGCTGTTTCTCCGGCTTGCGAGCTTGACAGCAATGCGGAAATTTTCCTCACACCTTGATGCATCAAATTTTCTTCAAGCCGTTGGAGCATGGAGGACCCCAGCCCCTGATGCCGCCATGCTGGGTCAATCGTTACAACATTGATCCAAGCATCGTCGACAACCGTGCGGGCCTGTACAACGCCAACAATTTTGCCATTGTGTAACGCGACCACACCTGGTGAACCCGAGGAGACATCATTAACAAACTGCGCAATGTCGGCTGGCTTGGTATCGACCAGAGATCTGCATTCCTCAAGCAATCGCACTGCAGGACCAATATCTGAAAGAAGCAAGTCGCGAATTACCACACCCATAGCTTAATTCTTAGCACTAATACGACCTTTGCAATAACAAGGTGCGGGCTAAATTAACCAAAATTCTCAATTTGACACACGTTGCTACAGTTTTAAGATGAACATCGTTTCGCTTTTGCCCTCAACCACAGAGATCATTTTTGACCTTGGCCTAGAAGACCAACTGAGGGGCGTCACTATTGAATGCAATTGGCCAGCAGGGGCGCGAACAGGCCGCGAAATTGTCGTTGACACTTTCACGAAACCTGGCATGACGCCCGGCGAGATTGACGCAATTGTCAAAGAACGCATGGCTGCCGGCCTCGATCTCTACAACCTTGACGACGACGCACTCGCCCGCTGCGCCCCCGATCTCATACTCAGTCAAGATCTCTGTCGCGTTTGCGCAGTGGCCAGCGGCGATGTTGATGCAGCAATGGCCCGACTTCGCTGTGATGCAACTGTTCTTCAAATTGACCCACAAAACTTGCTTGAGGTAATCGAGTCAATTAACACCATCGCGCAAGCAGCGGGTGTTTCTCATCGCGGGCTCGCTCTTACTCAAGCACTTCATGAACGGCTCTTCACCGTTTCGGAAAACGTTAAGGGAAAGACTCGCCCATCAGTATTTGTTCTTGAATGGATCGACCCCCCGTTCGGAGCTGGCCATTGGGTACCCGACATCATTGCCGCGGCAGGAGGCGAGCCAGTGCTCTGCCGTCCAGGCCAACGTTCGGTACAAACCACTTGGCAAGAAATTACTGCCGCTGCCCCCGATGTGGTCATTGTTGCACCGTGCGGTTTCAATCTTGACGGAGCAGCAGAGCAGGCGCAAGCTATTGCGCATCTTCTTCCTTCTTCAGCATCTGTTTGGGCAATTGACGCAGATTCCGTGATGGTGCGCCCTGGGCCACGCCTTGTTGACGGTATTGAGGCAATCGCTGCAATGCTTCACAACAATGCAACAGACAGTGACGTGTTACGTAAAATCCGTTAGAGATTTTTCACTACGGCTATAGCGCCACCACATTGATGACCCCACAATGATGGGCAAAAACCAAGTGAGTGAGCGATACAGAAGTGTTGCACCCGTTGCGTCGATGGTGCTCACCCCTGCCCTTTCAAGCAATGCAATCAACCCCAATTCCGCAAGACCAGTTCCACCAGGTATCGGCGACAGAGCAATCACGACGCGAACAAGTGAAAACGCCACAAGGGCTTCCCAGAGAGTGAGACCCTGCACTTCAAAGACCACTGAAGAGGTCCATAAACAAATAAAACCCGCGGCCAAAGTGCCTACAGAAGCAGCAAAGATTACCGCCCACCTTATTCGCAATAATTCAATGAGCCCAATACGCATCTCAGAAGAAAATGCCAGGGGCTGAGTACGTTCTACAACTGCTCGGGTGCGAATAAACCGCAGTGAAATTTTACGAAGCAAAAATGCTCTCAGCCAAGCCGAGAATCTTCCGACGAGTAAAAAAAGTTTCGCGGACCGCAATGCCATCCACCAAAAAACTAATGAAAACAAAATAATCGGTACGCCAACCAACACAGCCAGAGCTTGTGGTGAAGTTGCTGTTCCTCTAATCACCGGAATCGAAAGAAGCACAACGGGTAGACCCCAAGTAGAGAATGAAGGCACAACTGCAGTTGCGATAATTGACGATGCAATTGAAATATGAGCAATTCCCCACCGAGTAAACATGTGAATACGCATTCCGGTGCCCACTAACCCGCCACCTAGAACGATTCCATACCCCGCCGCCAGCGCTGACTGATCTGTCATCACCGCCTGGCGAAGCGTCACCCCCGGCGAACATGCCGCAAGGAAGGCCCCCCTCGCAATGATCATGACTACTGCCGCCCCCAACAATGGAAGAAGGGAAATGCGCGGTAACTCAAAGAGTCGGTTCCAGATATCGACAAGCACCGTGCGCTGAACAAAAGCAAGAGAACCCACGATGGCAAGAATTAACAAAGGGCCAAACACTTTTCGCACTGAAATGAAACCTAACTGCCACCCACGCAAGGTGACTGCGACTTTTGCCTCACCGCTGAGCTCATGGCACGCCTCAAACATGCGACATGCGGTTTAGGAAGCCCTAGGCGCCCCTGAAGGCATTGGGTCCAGTTCATTCGCCCATTTTTCAAAGAAAAATCGCAGGTCCTTCAAAAATGATTCATCAGTGGGTAATTCCCCGTCAGAGAATCTGGCAACGGAACGCATCATCTGTGCAAGCACATCATTTTTTAGAGAGATTTCTATTTCAGAGGCTCGGACAAGCAAAAGTTCTTTACTGAAATGCTGTGCAAGCACAAATACGTCGGCAAAATCGCGCGCCTCAGCCCGATCAAACAAAGCTAATAATTTTCGGCCAGCAAGTTCTTCATGACTAAAGGTTGGACCAAGGATAGAAAATTGTGATGGATAATGAGCAGCGACATCTATTGCTATATCTACGAGCACTTCATCTGTGCCCTTCACGTGAAGCCTTACAAAGAAAGCATCAGACTGAAGAACTTCACATTTCCATTCGCGAACTCCCGCCTCCTTAAGGAACTGCTCACGCACTTCCCCCACATCCACTCAACCCTTTTCTCCAAAAAAGTCAAGATCTTTTGTAGGCCGACTAGTGAGTCCGCTTGCCAGAAGCGCGCCTCCACCGGCAAGCAAAAAACCATCTGAAGCGGGCAATGAAAAGAACATACGCGCCACTTCAATTTGGAACGCAGATGGACCAGACATTTACGATGCAGTCTCTATAAGCGATTGCCAATGAATGCGAACATTGCGAGGCAGCACCAGTTCATTCCAAGAATCGATGAGGAGCGCACCATCGACATAGGCCATGAGATCTTGGGGCATTCCTTCACGAATCACGACTTCATAAAGCCGCGCACGCTGACGTCGATCACGCACTTCATATTCATGACCTGGTCGAGACCAATTGAGCGAAAGCGGCAAAATAACCGGCTCAAACACTGTGCTCACATCGAGTCGCCACAGTTGATTGGGCACATAAATTGGTCGGCCTCGTGCCATTTCAATTTTTGAAAATGTGATCCGGTGCTGCAATGTGAGTTCATACCCGGCCACCTCTATTAATCTTTCAACCGTCTCAAGATTCGGGGATTTACGGCCGCGCTCGTATGCCGACAATGTGGAGCGAGATGTACCAGCCTGCTCTGCCATTGCCTGCTGTGTGAGCCCCGCTGCAAGCCTCGCTTGTTCAATGATTTGTATGGCCATTTCCATAGCGTATCCAATCGGATACATTTTGCGCCGGCTGATTTTTCGCAAGGCCGCCTCTGAGCGCTCCCGGCATGAATCGAACATGCGACCTGCGGTTTAGGAAACCGTTGCTCTATCCCCTGAGCTACGGGAGCGGGGGATGGTGCGAAATGTGGTGCGAAATTCGCCGCCACACCTTGCGTCATCTCTAGAGAGGTTACTAGTGCCAGCGAGATGCGGAAAGAAACAAGGAATCATCCCTGCCGGCGGGCTTATTCCTGCGCTGTATCTGCGCTAGGACGCACGAGATTCGCGCCTAATAGTTAGGTGCGTGGTTTGGGGTTGCGGTCGGGTGGGTCCCATGCACCTGTCCTGACCCCCTGAAATAGGTCCATCTCCTATGAGGTAAGTAACCCCGTAAGAATGGGGTTGGGAGGATGGATATGAAACGGACCAGACATACGCCTGAGCAGATTGTTCGCAAACTACGCGAAGCCGATCGGTTGTTGGCGGAGAATATTCCGCTTGCTGAGGTGATGCGTCATTGAGAGATTTCGCATCAGACGTATCAGCGGTGGCGGAGCCAGTATGGGGCGATGCGACCTGATGATGTGGCGCGACTCAAAACGTTGGAACAAGAAAACGCCCGGTTGAAACGTCTTCTTGCTGAGAAAGAACTTGATAACGACATGTTGAGGATGGTCGCTAAGGGAAAATGGTGACCCCGAACCAGAAACGGGTCGCTGTGTTGGCTCTTGTTGATGAGTTCGGGGTGTCGCAACGTCGAGCGTGTCTGGTGGTTGGTCAGTCTCGCAGCACGCAACGCCACGAACATGTTCGCAGCCCTCAAGAAGCGTGTTTGCGGCAAAGGATCCGGGCGTTGGCAGTGAAATATCCTCGTTATGGCTATCGGCGTGTTCATGTGATGTTGATCCGTGACGGATATCAGGTGAATCGTAAACGGGTGCAACGTTTATGGCGTCTTGAAGGCCTTCGTGTGCAACGCCCGAAGCGTCGCAAACCCAAGAATGTTCGTCAGCCGATTGTTATTCGTGGCAGCTATCCGAATCAGGTGTGGGCGATCGATTTCCAATTCGATGAAACAGCTGACGGACGACCAGTCAAAATCTTGAATGTGACTGACGAATACACTCGTTAAGCGCTCGCCACGAACGCGGCACGCCGGATCACTGCAGCAGGCACGATGGCTGTCCTTGATCAGATACTCGAACTGCGTGGCGCCCCACAGTTTCTACGCATGGACAACGGACCAGAGTTCATTGCCGACACTTTGCGTGACTGGTGCAAAGAACAAAACATTCAAGCCAACTATTGTGACCCGGGTTCACCCTGGCAGAACGGTCGAATTGAGTCATTCAACTCGAGACTCAGAGACGAACTATTGACCCGCGAAGTGTTTGATTCGATGTGGGAAATCCGTTTCATGCTCGAAGAACACCGCAACAACTACAACCATTACCGGCCACACAGTGCACTTTCATATCTGACCCCAGTCGAGTACGCCACTAAATGGCGGACCGAAAACACTGTGTTAGCCTCATAACAGGTGGACCAACAAACGGGGTCCAGGACATAAAGCTCGTAAGCCTTCAATTTATGTTCCCGAGTTCATTCAAGAACGAGGTGATGAAATTTTCTCCAGTCAATGTATACCCACGGAAAGCTCACTTCTAGAGATTGATGCGTACCCAGAATTTCTAGCAAAACGGCGCTTACTAATGGCCAATCGTCTGAATGAATTTCTTGGTGTCACTGACCTATCAGTGAATAAGTAAAACTTCAACCACTCCAAACAGAATCGGATTTATTCGTTCGAGCAAATCTGCATCAGACCCATTCGGATCGTTCATTTTTCCTCCATGGAACAGTCGATTGCGAACTTTTCTAAAAACGAGCCCCAAATGGTTCGCTTGATTCACGATGTCTGTCTTGCTCCTAGATGAATTCGCAAGTGGCGACCAGAGGCTAAATAATGATGAGGTAGCTTCCATTAATTCTGGGTCATTAACGGATCCAATCATCTTGAACTCGTCTCCTTCTGGCACTTCGCGACTCCTTAATGAGTTCGTAGCACGCGCTCCATCTCCGGAAGTTATGAAATTGTTTATCTCAACTGATCGCTTGGACATAGCAAATTCAATTGCTTTTCGCTCCAGATGGTCATCCTGCTGATTTGCATATCGTTGAAATTCCCCGTGATCACCAGCCATTTGGCTTGCAGCTGCAACCAGGGCTACGTATCCGCTAAAGAAGGCACTAAAAACACGCCTTTCCTCTTGTTGTAGACGTGCGTCTCGTAGCCATTCCCTTGCAAAACTTGACCGATCACCTAGCCGCATCTCACTCCGCGGTTGATGAGGCCTATTCACTCAGTTGCCCTCGTTGAAAACTCGTTGTCTCACGAACCTCAATATCAAGGCCCTTGTATTTCTTAAGAGCAGCCAGATCTTTCTTTGCATGCGAGGCATCCCCCACGCTCACAACAACATGCCAACCCTTGAGATGTTTCTGATTAGCTGCGTAAACCTCTCTTGGAAAACCTTTAGGAAATGAAGCATCTATGTCAAGGCGCGAACGATTTCGAGACTTGTCAAATTCCCCGAGTACGGCCCGGACTTCTGGCACCTTCGCCCCCATCACAGCAAAAAGAAGTAATGCATCTTCAAGAGGATGAGGATAGGAAGGAACCCAAACCTTAGGTCGGCCAATCTCTGGCGGCTTTGAGTCATACAAATTGCCTGGCATCAACATCCACGCTGGCCGACTGTTTTCTCGAAGTAGCAACAGATGTGTGGCGTTCAATCCGCCCTGCGTACCCATCCACTCGGAACCTTGTGCTGGCCCAATCCAAATCTCCGCAGTCGTTTCTCTCATACCCAAGACCCTAATTCAGACCAAAGCACCCAAATCCCTAATTGATCCGACACCCAATGCTTGCGAAACTGACCTCAGAACCCCGGGTGACAGTGACTCTCGACTATTCGGGAGAATGATTTTTGGCAAAGTGTCATGGACGTACTTGCGGTGGGAGCCTTTCCCGCCCGACGTCTCCGAGTAGCCAAACTTCTTAATCAATTTCTCTAAGTCACGAGAGGAAATTGAGAGTAGATTAACTCCCTCCGAAAACCAAGGCACAAGCGAAGTTTGACCTTTAGGAATTAAAACATAAGCGATTTCTTTCCATGAGAACAATGCCCGCGTCATCTGCGGTGCAATTTTCCATTCTTCCCAATGTTGCGTCGGAGAGATATCCCCTTCATTAATTTGACTCAAAAGTCCATTGCGTTCATCTTCAAATGTCGAAACTTGCAAAACACCCAGTCCCATTCGATATCCGGGTGGAAGCGTTGGGATCCAATCCTCGAGCACGGATCGAGTCGCGTGAAAGATTTCGGTCGACACCCCTTTACGGAAAGTTGGCTCCTTCAGTCGTGTGTACATCTCTGTACAAGCAAGTGCTTCTTCCATCAATTCGTCAGTATTGATCAGTGGCAAAAAGACATTTTCGTTGTAAGGAACATATTTCTTCTGCCTGCTAACAACTTCAGCACGAATTGCAAACGATTCGATCTTGTGATGAAAAGCTTCATGGAGATACAAAACACTGAGAGACATGCGTATCAATTGACGAGCTATTCGGGCATCAATCACACGCCCCGGTCTCAAATAGGTTGCAATTTGCCCTGCAATCTTGAAAACACTCTCCTCATAGATATAGACGCCCCAATTAAGCCCAAATCTATGGATTGGCGCGTACCAAGCGAGAGCGTCAACACTCGTTGGCGGTGGTGGTGTTCGAGAACCAACTGACCGGCGAGAAATTTCCGCAGCCACGCGTTCCCAACTGTCCTCTTGACCATCTGACTGATTGATTTCTGATCCTCTATCAACACGAGTATCTGATTTCAGTATCTGGTCCCATTCAATGTCCGCAATGTCATGCCCATCAAGATCACCATCCCATGGGCCAGGAGCACCTAAGTCAAGTAGATCCATGGAATCCAGAGTGTTTATCAATTGTTCAGTTGTCAGTGGCATCTCGCTCCTTCTGGTGCTTCCATCTCGGAGAAGTACCACACGTTTGTATGGTTTAATTCTTACATGACTTCCGATGAGTTAGAACTTGATCCATGCCGCCATGGTGAGATGAATCCCATGTGCTGCGCAATTTGCAAGAATGAGAAACCTCAAGCTCGTGTCATTGTTTACTTCACATCCGGTGGTCAGCATTTTCATAGAGTTGCGTCCTGCACCGCTCTAGCAGAAGGACAAAAAATCGTCGCTGATCGAGGTGGAACACCGTCACAAATCGAATCGGGCTATCTAGATATCCTCAAATTTGAGCGTAAGCCCTGTAAAACCTGCACCCGATAGCCGCCTCCTTCTTAGGAAGATGATCAAACTCGCGTTCCAAAAAATGGCGTTTCGCATTCCAAACGTTTACTGAAACCCCAGCCACCACCCCATCAACACTGGGGTTTGGAATTTCGCACCAGCCTCACGGGAGCGGGGATGGTGCGAAATGTGGTGCGAAATTCGCCGCCACATCTCACGTCATCTATTTACAGGTTACTGGAGTGCGCTCAGGGTAGAAAGACTGCGGCGAAATCGCTTTGGTGGTCAATGCAAGAAAGCCGCCTGCTAACTGGCCATGAGGTAGAGAACACCACCGGCAATGGCACAAATACCCATTACTTGCACCGTGCTGCGCTTGTATTTGAATACCAGCACTGCGGCCACAATGGTCAAAAAGCCGGACCGAATATTTAGTGTTTCCCAGTCAGGAATAGTTGTCTGAATAATCCCCTGTGAATAATTATGAGTTGTTTCAAACATGGTGTGCAATACGAAATACACAGAAAGATTCGCAATAACACCAACTACGGCTGCTGTTACCGCAGTCAAACCCGCAGAGACTGAACGGTTCTTTCGCAGACCTTCAATATGAGGCGCACCCAAGAAAACAAAAAGAAAACACGGCACGAAAGTGACCCACACGACCAAGGTGGAGCCAATAATTGCAGCGACCCATGGGTTGAGATCGCCGGGATTACGAAATGCACCAAGAAAGCCAACGAATTGAACCACCATAATGAGGGGGCCTGGAGTTGTTTCTGCGAGCGCTAATCCATTCACCATTTCTCCTGGCAGTAACCAATGGAAAACACCTACTGCACGTTGAGCAACGTATGACAGCACCGCATATGCGCCACCAAATGTGACAACGGCTGTGCCCGAGAAGAATAAGCCTTGCTGTACGAACACATGATTGCGCCCAAGTGCGACGACTGCAATGACAACAGGTAGTGCCCATAGAAAAAGTCCAACGGCGAGGACTTTTATTGCACCCGTAAGAGTAGGCCTTTCACCGTGCAAAGCTTCGTCAGCAATGAGGGGCTGCGCTTCTTGTTCTGAAACAACAACCGGCGGTTTGACAAACCATTGCGGACGACTTTTATTTGCAATCACTCCAATTATTGCTGCACCTGCAACAACGATGGGAAATGGAATGTTCAAAACAATAAGAGAGAGAAACGAGATCACACTTATCGATAACAAAAAATTATTAGTGAGAGCACGCTTGCTGATTCTGAGAAGTGCTTGCCCGACAATGGCAAGGACCGCAGGTCCAAGTCCAGCAAATACTGCAGCAATTCCTACAGTCTCTCCCCACTGCGCATAAATTGCAGACAAAATCATTAATGCGACGTACCCCGGAATGACAAACAAAATGCCCGCAATCAACCCGCCAGCTGTGCCATTCAGCAACCAACCAAGATAGATCGCAAGTTGTTGCGCTTCAGGACCAGGTAGAAGTGTGCAAAAAGAAAGCGCGTGAAGAAATCGTTGCTCACCTATCCAACGCCTCTTCTCAACCAGTTCATCGTGCATCACTGCAATCTGACCGGCAGGGCCACCAAAGGTGCGCAGCGAAATGGAGAACCAGACTTTGCTGGCAGCTTTCAGTGTCAGCGGTGATGAAGTTTTTGAAGTGCTAGACACACTGAAAATCTACTTGTTCTCATGCCCTTAAAGATCAAGACTGCAGAGTCACGTTGAGTTCAGTCAATGTTTACTTCTGGGCCTCACGAAGTGGAAACTTGAGTGGTTTCACGACGAGCCATGTAAATCACTACAAGGCCAATTACCCCGAGAAACACAACACTTGTTCCCGTAGTGCCGATTCCAAGACCTCCGTCAGCTTTGGCCTGGGACATGTAATCACCGATTGATGCGCCAAGTGGCCGAGTGAGGATATAACCAGCCCAAAAGCTCGCGATTGCATTGGCGTGAAACATTTTATGTGCGACGGTGACTAGTGCAATGAGACCTGAGAACAGCAGAGCAGATTTCCAGTATCCAATATTAATCTTTTCTGCAACCAGATCTCCCGCTGCTGTTCCCAAAGCAAACGTGAACAGAATTGCCAACCAATAAAAAGCTTCTCGTCTAACTGTGCGGATGGAATGTATTGACAAAGTGTGCTCTATGGATTGCCAAGCGGCAAAAACTATAGCTAGTCCCGCTGCGAAGAGGACAGATGACGTAATGAGGTTGACATTAAAATTGTCTGTGAGATTGTCTGTAATTAATGTGCCGACAACGCTGATTAATACGACAGCCAGCCAATAGATACCTGGCGTATGTTGCTTTGACTTGAACTGCCAGGCCAATGCACCAGCTAGCACTACTGACATAACGAGCGTGGTTCCAGTCAGTCCCAAATTCAATTTCGTGCTCAGATAATCAGCAGCGGTCTCGCCAACGGTTGTGCACAAAATCTTGATGATCCAAAACCAAATAGTGACTTCAGGGACCTTATTAAGAAGGTGGCTCATAGTGTTGTCAGAATTTTTATAGTTCTCCATGAGCAGAAAGTTACTCACTGAATTCTGAACACTTGCTGAACATTTGTCGAGGTTCGTTTGAAGTTACCCACAAGTCTCATGAAGTTAGATGCGGAGCACGGAAGTTTTCAGCATTTTTAAAATCGACGATAAAAGCAGCGCCGGGATGATTGTCCTCGATATGTACTGTGGCACCGTGAATAGCGGCAATCTTGCGAACAATCGCTAGGCCAAGACCGACTCCTCCATCTGAGCGGGTTCGTGATTCGTCAAGCCTGGTAAATCTGTGGAAAACAGATTCACGTTCTGCAATTGGTATTCCGGGGCCATCATCGTCGATTCTTAACTGAACACCGACATCCGTCTTAGTTAACGAAACACGAATATTCGCTTCAGCGAACCGTGCAGCGTTCTCTAACAAGTTGCGCAGTAGTCGGGCAAGTTGACGTTCACTTCCAATCACTTGAACTGAATGAATATTTGAAAAATTTATTTCAAGCGTTGTGTTTCTCTTAATTTTTTTTATCTCATTCGACACAACTTCATTAAGAGATACGTATTCATAGGACGTCTGAACTCTTTGTTTTTCGACTGTCGCTAACAACAACATGTCATTTATTAGATGATTCATCCTTGTAACTTCTTCAAGCACTTCGCTCACAACTTGTGATGTGAGATCTGCATCTGGGTGCAATTGATGTACTTCTAGTTGAGCCTGCATACCGGCGAGTGGGCTGCGCAGTTCATGACTGACATCGCCAATAAAAGCTCGTTGCTCTTGATCAGATTTCTCTAAACGCTCCAACATTTTGTTCATCGTCTTCGCCAAATTGCTGATTTCATCTTTTGAAGTTGGCTGGGGTACTCGACGGTGCAAGTCTTCGGCAGTTATTTCAAAAACCATCCGCGTGATGTCTCCGACTGGGCGAAATGCCATTCCGACAGCAATCCAAGTAAATGCGCCAACCAAGAGCAACAGTATGGGCATCGCTACTAGCAAAGAATTCCTCAAAGCATCAATCCCATTGCCAACCGGTTCGAGGCTTACTCCCGAAAAAATAGTAAACGCACCCATTGTTGATTGCACTCTCAAGCCAACAACACAAAAATCTGAGTCTCCTGCAGGTATATCGCTTCGCGTATAAATGGCAACTGTTTTGGACACTGGAATCTTGGACGCTAACGATAATTCTCCAGAGATGTTTTCGGATGATGCGACGACCATCCCATTCGAGTTGATCACCTGAATGAAACTTGAATCTTCATTTTTCACTGCAATATCAGTCGGAATTGTCCCATCTTCGATTGCCGACGATATGTCTTGTGCTCTTAGGAGAGCTGTTGATTGCAAACCTGAAGTGAGTGCGCTTTTTTGGCTGTTGATGAGCCACGCTGAAGTACCAAGGACTGCCACACCAACCACAATGACCGAAAAAATAGTCGTTCTTAATCGAACAGAACCTTTAGTGAATGGAAATGTGATCACTCGGATAGCTCTTGAGTTATGAGTCGATATCCAATACCTCGCACGGTTTCAATTGATTTACAAGAAAACGGCTTATCAATTTTCAGACGAATTCTGCGCACAAAAACCTCCACTATATTTGGATCACCGTCGTAGTCAATATCCCAAATTTGGTCAAGTATTTCTCTTTTTGTAACTACGCGGTCTGTGAAGCGCATCAGATACTCCAATACCGAAAATTCTCGAGCAGTGAGATATATCACGGTGCCATCTCGATTTACCTGATGCAGACGCGGATCAAGAGCGAGGCTCCCAATTTTGTACGAAATTGTTGGATCGGCTTGAATATTTCTGCGCAGCAATGCGCGAATGTGGGCGAGGAGAACTATAAAAGAGAACGGCTTTGTGAGGTAGTCATCTGCACCTGTATCGAGTGCTTCTGCTTCGTCATATTCACCTAATTTGGCCGTCAACATCAAAATAGGAGTCCATATCCTACGTTCTCGCAATTTGGCACATACGGCGAATCCATTTAGTAGTGGCAAAAGAATATCTAGAACGATGATGTCATATTCAAATTCGGTTGCCTTGGATAATCCATCAACTCCGTCATTGGCCACGTCGACAGTGAATCCCTCGGCAGTTAAGCCTCGTTTCAGTGCCGAGGCAATCTTTTTTTCATCTTCTACTACGAGAATTCTCACTCTGGTATCTCTCTACTTTAGATAGCACTGCTAAATAATGAGTCTCTCAAACGAAACTGAACGCTTGCTGAATGATACGAGGATTACCACTGTTTGTCAGCGAGCATCAAGGTCACTTCAGGCATTCTTACTCCGTGCAATTCGCACAGATATCCAATGAGAGGAAAAGTAATGAGCACATTCAAAAATGGCGGTTCACGTAACCGTCGCCTATTGCTGACATCAATGGCAGCTATCGGACTATTGCTGGGAGGAGTAGGCATTGCGTCTGCTGCGACCAGCCCAACTCCAACACCAGCACCGGCCGCCACAGCTTCAGTACCTGCACCAGCAGCCACTGAAGCGTCAGAATCAATAGGCGATCATTGTTGGAATGACAAAGCCGATGCAAACGAAGCAAACGACAAAGCCGATGCCAACGAAGCACCCGATGCAAACGAAGCAAACGAAGCAAACGACAAAGCCGATGCCAACGAAGCACCCGATGCAAACGAAGCAAATGACAAAGCCGATGCCAACGAAGCACCCGATGCAAACGAAGCAAACGACAAAGCCGATGCCAACGAAGCACCCGATGCAAACGAAGCAAATGACAAAGCCGATGCCAACGAGGGAAATTGTGATGCAGTTGCTTCCTCAACATCTACTGGTTCAGGAAAATAATCCATAAACCATCGTTGTAACAGTTCCATGATTCTCTCCGGCCTCAATCTGACCTTTGAAGCCGGAGAGATCTTGGGTCCTCATCCACAATTAAGTTATGTTGCAAGTCCCCGCCACCAACTGGATTAGCCCACCGATTGAGGTGAGGTCGTACAAACTCGAGATTCTTGGCGTTGCCAGACTGCACTTCATCTCGGAGACCTTCCCGCAACGATGATGGTCACGAGTTCATGGTTTATATGCGACGCGATCGACCGCTTCACTTAGTTAAAGAAGCACTGATTTTAAGACGCCGAATGGAACATTCAGTATCCACCTTGACTGACACTGCTGAACGAATACTGACATCTTTCATGGGTTCGGCTTCTTCTAGGGCAGTATCAAAACGCGCGTTCCAAAAAATGGCGTTTCGCATTCTAAACATGTACTGAAACCCCGACCACTACCCCATCAATACTGAGGTTTGGAATTACGCACCAGCCTCACGGGAGCGGGGATTGTGCGAAATGTGGTGCGAAATTCGCCGCCACACCTTGCGTCATCCGTAGAGAGGTTACTCACCCTTTGGCAAGTCGGCGACGTCTGCAATGTCTCGCGGACGACCGGTAGCTAATTTGTTGGTTCGAAGATCATCCACTGAAATGAACGGTACCTGGACATTCCCAATTGTTATGTAGACGCGATTCTCATACGCATCAGAAAAGTTAAGCCCAGAGGCAAAAGTCAAGATGTCAATACGTTGAGGTTCGTGACCTAGTTGCACCATGACCTCTGGATCTTGAAAATCGGCAGCCGTGAGGCCAAGATCACCAAAACCGGATGCTTCAATCGCAGCAATGATTCGCCGACAATGAGGAATTCGACCTCATGCGCGACGAATAATTCGACAAATTCTTGAAAGTCTTGGTTCAGGTTCATTGGTCCATCCGTGGTACTCGGCGCGCAACTCTTCAACCATTGCGAGCCGCTCAGTTACGGGGCGGGTTACCCAATATTTCCAGGCAGAATCGTCGTCACCTTTATACTTGCGCGTCACGACTTTTTGGATGGAATTCACTTCTCCAATGATACCCGATAACCGACCTCAGCTCTGTTGGGATTCGCTATTTTTGCCTCTATCCCCTTGGAACATGCGTTCCAAAAATCAACACGAATCTTGACCTTGACGCATCCACAGCGTGAGGTCTAGGGCGGGTTCATCGCCACGTTGCGTCCATCCGGTTGCAGCTGGCGGTTTTCTGTTCGTGCTAATTACACAATTCACATCCGCCGTAACAACGTTGCTCTGATTGATGAGTACTACTTGGATGGGGTGCACAAGATAGCGGTAGTGAACGAACGCATTGGCTGCTCGCGTGTTGAAGTCAACGGCCACTTGGGTATCAGAACGCTCGTCTTCTCCAGTGAGGTTTTTGATGCGATTATCTAAAACAAGTTCATCACGAATCTCGTTATAGGGAATCACTGTTTGGGTAGCGGTATACATGGTTGCAAGAACACCAATACAGCCGAGACACACCAACGCATTTGTTGCTGAACGTCGCCACAGCAAGATGATGCCAATTGCAATGGCAACAAAGATCACAGCTAGTACGACATAGCCGATTGGTGCGAATGTGTCTCGTGTCCAGTCAAGAGCGATGGCATTAGGAGGAGAAAAATAACGATTTGCGGCGATCATTTCTCGCAGACGATCGCCATCTGTTGCAATAAGCAGAACCACGGTGAGTGCCACCACTACTGCCAGACCGAGCACCCAGAGTTTCCACCGAAACGATGTCAGTAGTGCTGCACATGCAATTGCAATCAACACAGGACTCAATGCCTCGACATAGCGTCCGTAAATCAAATGATCTGGTCGAGCGACGTGGGCTAATTGCACCGACGACGTAAGCGTAACCGCACCCACTAATCCGATGACGTACAACGCAGGTATTGCCTCTCGCCATGATCGTTTCGAAAAGTGTTGCCACACAGCCATTGATAAGACAGCGAGGCCAACAAAGGCGAGTCCAAATGAAGTGGAGATGAGGTACCACGTTTGCCCTACAGCTGACCGCAAGATGGAGGGCCATTCGCCCAGTGTTGTCATGCGCTCCAGCATGCGATCTTCTTTACCGACAGATGCCACATACAACTCGTTACGGAGATACATGTTGAGTTGATCAAATGTGAGGTAAACGACCACGCATGTGGAAAGTCCTGCTACCAGCGCCTGATACCGCCTCGGCTGCGTGAATAATGCAATCCCAATCATTGCGAACACCGTCAGAGGAAGAAGTAATACAAATCGGCCATGCACTACTGGAAGAAAAGCGGCGACCGCCCCTGTCGCAATCATCTTTGACACGGTGGGTGACGCAGCGAGCTCGAACACAAGCAGAACGACAACTGCAATTAAAAAACGACTCAACGATTCTGCGTATGCAAATAATGAATAGGCAGCTACTGAAGGAGCCACAGAAATAGCGGCAGCAACGAGAGCCGCCCAACGTGTAGAGATGGAGAAGTGCCGTGTCATGAACGCATACAGCGCAAGTCCGGTGAGCAACACAAAGAACATGTTGAGAAAAAGTGAAACACGGAACTGCACGTCAATTGAGGCGCCAAATAAAGCTCCGACAGCAGTAACCAGGCTGTAACCGGCTTGATAGAAGGAGCGAACGCCAGGTAACGGTGTTTCTTCGTGACCCGCGAGTACGCGACCATTCAAGAGGTAACCCAATTCATCGGGTCGTGTTGTGGGTCCATGAATAAAAAAGATGGAGACTGCGAGAACTATCGACGTGATTGTGGAAAGTGCGACGACGTACCAGAGCGTCCAACGGGGCGGCTCATTCATTGGTGGTTGCTACTTGGGTCACCAAGTTCCATAACTGATGTTCTAGCTTTCTCTCCACCTTGTGACTTGCAAATTTACTAGATTTGGAATGATGCACCAACCTGACGGGGAATGGCGCGACGCAGGGTGCATGGTTTGAACTACTAATTCTGAGGAAAGCTTTTTCGCCAAGAAGAGAAGCTCTTCACAGACCCTCCATGAGGCATCCGCAACCACGGATACGAATAGACATTTCAGGTATTTACTGAAACTCCGCTACTTCCCCACTCAGACTGATTTGGGAATGACGCACCAGCCTGGCCCGGATACTCAAGGCACGCAGCTCTGTGACGTGCGTTTCATTGCGAAACTAAACTTGAAGTAACACAATACAATCTGCAATAATTAGACGGTGATTACTTCAATTCGATTCTCAAAGCAACTATTCACTCGCGGTGCTACGTACTTTGCGATGGCCATTATCACGCTCATGAGCTCGGTGAGTGTGGCGTCCCTGGCAGGACCCGCACAGGCAGCTTTGTCATCGTTTCCTACATTCGTAGATGAAAATCTCTCCGATGGGCTTGAAGCCGCACCATACGTCTTTGATTACAAGGCGACGGATACCCAGACATCGACACACTTACTCACCACGTTTGCGGGCACGGCTGATTACACGGTGAACGGTGGGTCGCCAATCGCGTTAACTAGTGGGGTCCAGTCTGCTCCCATCTCGCTAGGAACTGGTGATTCAATTGCATCACGCTTTACAAAAGTTGTCGTTACTCAACGTAACAATGGAGACACTGTGTATACATTGCGTATCTTTCGTATGAAAGAGATAGGTGTTTTCGAACTTCGCGACAAAGCAAACCCAAACACCCTCTACACATCAACACAAACAACAACAGGAACCTTCACTAGAGAAGAACGAGTCAACGTTCCACACCTTTTGACTCAACTAGAATTCAAAGTCACAGCACCTGGCTATTACAGTTGGTGGAGCGGTTCCCGCGAAATCGCCACCACATCATGGGAAGACCTGAACTGGGCAGCATGTTGTCTATATCGCGACGGAGTAAACGGTGACGGCCCAAGCCCCATTGAATACCAACCGTTCAAAGGAGCCGCAGTCCTTGACGGTATCGGAAACGGACCAAGCATCACATACAACTTCAGAGTCAACCGCGCCACCGCATTTGGAAGCTCAATCATGACATCAGTGGAAATACCAGAATTATCGGCAATGTGCACATCAGGTCCCACTGAATGCCTGGAAACAACTCCTGGCTACTTCGATATTCGCGCTGCAGACTCTGCACGAAACGTCACACTGAACCCCATATTCACAACTGGCACCGCCACCTACTCAGTGAACGGTGGCTCTGCAACCTCACTAACTAGTGGATCAGCATCAGCAAACATTGCACTGAATGCTGGTGACTCCGTCACATCACGTGTCACCAAAATCACTATCGTCCATACCGGGGAATTCACCACTACCTACCAATTTCGTATCTTTCGTATGAAAGAGATAGGTGTTTTCGAACTTCGCGACAAAGCAAACCCAAACACCCTCTACACATCAACACAAACAACAACAGGAACCTTCACTAGAGAAGAACGAGTCAACGTTCCAC
>Ga0222712_10000553_pt1 | contig 48707 bp, 46 predicted proteins | sample C33_657DmetaG_FD_165043 | JGI IMG/M metagenome (GOLD analysis project Ga0222712, IMG submission 165043) | Estuarine water microbial communities from San Francisco Bay, California, United States - C33_657D | ecosystem: Environmental > Aquatic > Marine > Unclassified | place: USA: California... | reverse complement strand
ACAAAGGAAAGCTGGTATTTGTAAAATATCAATATATTTTGCAGCAATAGCTGCTTCGTCGTGCGCATGAATATCTGAAGTGGTAGGTACTTTGAATGCGGCACCCACTTTTTTAATGAGTTCCATTCCTGTATCGTCGCCAATGCCTGTAAATGAATTTGCACTTGTTCTGTTTGCTTTTCTATAGCTTGCTTTAAATACATAAGCAATACCTAGGTTCTTGCATAGGGTAGAAACCTTCTCTCCAATTTCCATTACTAATTCTTCATTCTCAACAACACAAGGGCCAGCGATTAAAAAAAATTGCTGCGCGTCGTAGCTTTGGTCTTTAAATAAATCTTGTAAAAATGGAGCGCTCATTTGATACTGTTTTGAGCTAGCAAAGCTAGCGTATTTAAAATCTTAATCCAAGACCAATGCCTAAGCCCCTTAAACCTGCCCAAGGACCTTCGGTATCTGTAGTGGCTCCACGGGAATTGACTACGGATTTTAGTGAAAATGGGTTTGCTTTTGTGTTGTCTAAAATTCTTTGTAATTCAACTTGAGCTGGTTTAGGAAAGTCATTAGGCGCCATAAAGTTTAATTTACCTGTAGAGGTACCATAATGCCCTCCAATAAAAGAGATATCCAATACCAATTTAGTTAAGAGTTGGAACTGCATACCTACATGGGCTCCATAGCTTTGGGTTCTTATTGTGCCATCTAAATTTGCATTCACTGGTACTGGAGGCAAACTAATATTAGGGGAAGGTTTATCTGGTGTATAAGTATAATTTATGGGCACTGATAAATCATAATTTCCGTAACGAATATAAGGTGCAATATAAAAACCTGACATTTTAGACAAACCTAAATAAAAACGGCCTTCGAAAGTAATGGTGGTATTGCCAAATTTAAAATTATCAAAGTTAATATTGGGGTTATCAATAATTTTTTTAGCTAAAGCTTGAAAAGGCAACTTTGAAAGCGGCATAGTTTTATAATTTACCGACAAAGAAATAAAGTGGTTAATACTTCTTTCGTAGGTGATATTATAGTTATTTAAAGCATCAGCCGATAAATTTGTTTTTAATATATTATTACCCCCAATTAAGCTTTGTGAAGAAGCATTGAGAGCTATGATTAATAACAAGAGTGTACATATTTTTTTCATAAATTTATTTTAAAGTATTTAAATCAGCCACGGTTTTATTGTCTAGTATGGCCAAGGTATTGTCTCTCACTGCTGCCATGACTTTATTAATGCCACATTTTTTTTCATTGCAATCGGCACATTTTTCATAGAAATTTAAACTCACACAAGGTAGCAGGGCAATGGGGCCTTCGATAATTCTAAAAATAGAAGATAATTTAATTTTATTAGGTGCTTGTGCAAAAAAGTATCCACCATGTTTTCCTTTTTTACTTTCTAAAAAACCTGCTTTTCTAAGTTCCAGTAAAATATTTTCCAAAAATTTGATAGGTATATTTTTTTGACTCGCAATTTCAGCTATTAAAATAGGGTCGTCGCTATGCTTCTCTACCATGTAGGAGAGTGCTTGTAATGCGTATTGAGTTTTTTTAGATAGCATAAGCTTTTAATCAAAGACCTAGAACGTCCTTCATGGTAAAGATACCCATTTTTTGATTGGCAAATTCGGCGGCTAATACCGCACCGCTAGCAAAGCCCTTGCGGGTATGGGCCGTATGGGTTATTTCTATACTGTCAATAGCAGACTCATAACTTACGGTATGTGTACCTGGGGCTGGATCTATTCTTTCAGAACGTATAATTAAGTCGCTTGTCTCGCTACTTGTCTCGTTTACCCATTTCTTTTTTCTACCAATTTGTGCAAGTATTTGTTCGGCTAAACTAATGGCGGTTCCGCTAGGGGCATCCTTTTTTTCGGTATGATGTGTTTCGGTCATAGATACATCATAATGAGCATAGGGCTCCATTAATGCAGCCACCTGCTTATTTATTTCAAAAAATAAATTCACGCCAATACTAAAATTACTTGCATATAGTAAACAGCCTTTTTTTTCTTCACAAAGTTTTTTGGCTTTTTCAAAATGGTCTAACCAGCCCGTTGAACCACTTACTACAGGCACAGCCCACTGAATACATTTACTTATATTTTCAAAAGCAGTATGAGGGCCAGTGAATTCAATGGCAACATTGGCCTTTTGTATATTTTCTTTGGTAAAATCTGAAGTATTATTCGCGTCAATTTTTAATACAATTTCATGTCCCTTGCTTAAAGCAATTTCTTCGATGGCTTTACCCATTTTACCATACCCTATTAATGCAATTTTCATATCCCTGGTTTAAATTATTTTGAATGGTTGCTTTTAAAATGAAATTGTAAGGATAATCCCGTTTGTTGTTGTTGAGGTTGAACATAGGGCACCATTCTAAAAGATAAATTATCACTTACATCAAATTCTTTTAACTGGCCTGATACCGTCGCGTCCACAACATTCACCCCCCAGGCAACTATAAACCACATAATAGAGTAGTCTCTATCTCTTCTAAATATATTACGGTAACTCTGTAAAGAGCCAATACTTAAGTTTTGCAATTTTGAATCAATTTTGGACAGGTCGCTTTGATCTCCGTTCTCTGCTTTAAACTTTGCTTCGTAAGCAAACTTTGTTTTCAGGTACATGTCATTATTGTATACATAAGTGGAAGCGGGTATTGCTAGTACGCCATAGACTAAAGGTAGTTTCCAATATTGTTTATTATAAAGCTGACCCCAACCTGGAACGATGGCCGATCTTCTAGTGGCTCTTTTTGGAATATGATGTTGTAGGGTATCGGTTTTTTTGAGATAGATGCTATCTTGGCTATTCGCAGAGGGCTGCATTATTAGCAGCAGTAGTATAATGTATAGTAGCCGCATCTTAAATAAATTCCTTTTTTAAAAATACTACTAGCTAATGCTTAATTGCATTGCCTCTAGTATTTTATTTAAACCATTAAGATCTGAGTATTCAATAGTAATTTTTCCGCTACCATTTTTTTGGTGTTGTAAAATAACCTTGGTTGATAAATGACTTGTTAATTTATCTTCTAGTTTTTTATAGACAGGAGATAATTGATTTTTTGCAGTTGCTGCAGAAGGTGTAAAAGACTTGCCTGCTAAATTCATTTTACGAATAAGCTCTTCTGATTGTTTTACGGTTAAACCCTTTTCAGTTATTTCTTTAAATAGGAATAGTTGCTTCTCTATTTCTTTTCCTAATAATAACTTGGCTAGGCTTACGCTTAAACTACCATTACGAAGTGCTGCTTGCAAGCTAGGAGGAAGTTCTAGTAATCTTATATAATTAGAAATGGTAGACCTGTCCACGCCCATTCTCTCTGCTACCTTTTCTTGTGTATAGCTTAATTCTTCCATCATACGCTGATAACTTAATGCAATTTCAATTTCATTAAGATCCACTCTTTGTAAATTTTCAAGTAAGGCTAGTTCTAATAATTCTTTATCGTTGCCTGTTCTTACATAAGCTGGTAAATCGCTTAAGCCTGCTATTTTAGCGGCACGAAAACGACGCTCACCTGCAATTAATTGATATTTACCATTGGCTAATTGCGCAACCGTAATAGGTTGTATTAGATCATGTATTTGAATAGAATTAGCTAATTCTTTCAATGCTTTTTCATCAAAATCTTTTCTTGGATTCTTTGGATTGACAATAATGTCAGTTAAGGCTACACGATTACTAGCTACTGCTTTTTCTATGACTGCAGGTTGTACTCTGCCTGCTGGGTTTTTATAATCCGCGTCTATATTTTGCAATAGAGAGCGAAGTCCTTTTCCAATGAGTTCTTTATTAGGTGTGCTCTTGCTCATAATTAATCTATTATACGATCGGCATTACTCATATTCGTCATGCCATTTTTTTGTAAAATTTCTTTAGCGAGGTTTAAGTAGTTCACCGTGCCCTTACTATCTGCATCATATAAAATAACAGGCTTGCCTACACTTGGCGCTTCACTTAAACGAGTGTTTCTATGAATGATGGTAGAGAATACCATTTCATCAAAATGTTTTCTTACTTCACTTACTACTTGATTACTTAATCTTAGTCTTCCATCATACATGGTCATTAAAATACCTTCAATTTGTAATTCAGGGTTTAATCTGCTTTGAACTATTTTAATAGTGTTTAATAATTTGCCTAAACCTTCTAAAGCGAAAAACTCACATTGTACCGGAACAATGACACTGTCTGCCGCTACCAATGCATTTACCGTAATTAAGCCTAAAGAAGGTAAACAATCAATTATAATAAAATCGTATTGATCGGATATAGGGGCTATTAATTCTTTTAAAACATTCTCTCTATTAGGTAGGTTCACTAATTCAATTTCTGCACCCACTAAATCTATATGAGAGGGGATTACATCTAAATGAGGAATCTCCGATTTTAATATAATATCGGCAAGGGGTGTTTGATTAATCATCCCATCGTATAAACTGGTGGTAATATTATGTAAATCAAATCCAACACCTGTAGTACTATTTGCTTGAGGATCGGCATCAATTAATAGGGTTCTGTATTCCAGTACGGCCAAACTTGCCGCAATATTTATGGCGGAAGTGGTTTTACCCACGCCCCCTTTTTGATTCGCTATTCCTATTATTCTAGCCATAAACTGGATATCCTTAATTTCTGCCAAAAATAAGGCATAAATGCTAACAATTTGGCCTTAATTTTGTGCTTTAAATTATATTATGCGCAACCCCTTGTTTCTAGTCATTTTCATGGCTGTATTGATTCTCATTGACTTTTACATCTACCATGTATTAAGAATCTTGACACAGGGGGCGTCCAATGGTACGAGGACCTCGGTGGGCCTAATTTACTGGGCTATGTGTATACTAAGCATTGGTTCCTTCTTGCTATTTCCTTATATCACGAACCCTTATTTTAAGCAGTACATTTTCTCTATTGGTATTGGCTGGGTCTTGACCCAGGTTTTTATGGTTTTGTTTTTCTTAGTGGATGATTTAAGAAGAGGGGCTTTTTGGACCATGGGCCAGGCGGCCTCTATGGCGGGTGCAAAATTCATGAATACAGAGAAAGGTATTCCAAGGTCTACTTTTTTAAGTTGGTTAGGAGTAGGCTTGTCTTCTACATTATTTTTTTCGCTTTTGTATGGGTTTGGAAATAAGTATAATTATAAACTCATTAAAAAGAAACTGGCTTTGAAAGGGTTGCCGCTTGCCTTCAAAGGTTTTAAAATAATTCATATTAGCGATATACATAGTGGAAGTTTAAAAGACAAAGCCGCAGTATTAAAAGGCATTGAATTAATTGAAAAGCAAAATGCAGATATTGTTTTATTTACAGGGGACTTAGTCAATGACCGTGCTACAGAAATGCATGATTGGATGGATGTATTTGGAAAAATTAAAGCCCCGCATGGCGTGTATAGCACATTAGGTAATCATGATTATGGAGATTATGTAAAATGGGATACGGCAGAAGAGAAAAAGCAAAACTTAGAAGCACTAAAACAAGTGCATGCTAATTTAGGATGGCGCTTACTTATGAATGAAAATATAAGTATTGAAAAAAATGAAGAAAAAATTAAAATAGTAGGCATTGAAAATTGGGGTGCCAAAGCGCGTTTTCCTAAGTATGGCAAAATGGATTTAGCAATGCAAGGCGTGAGCAAGGAAGATATTGTTATATTAATGAGTCACGATCCTAGCCATTGGGAAGCGGAAGTAATTCCAAAGTATTCCCATATTCAATTAACCTTATCGGGTCATACCCATGGTATGCAGTTTGGACTAGAGAACCCTTATTTTAAATGGAGCCCCGTTCAATGGGTTTACAAACAATGGGCAGGTATTTATGATAATAAAGACCAGCAGTTATATGTTAATAGAGGTTTTGGATTTTTAGGATATCCAGGCAGGGTGGGCATATTGCCAGAAATTACTTTAATTGAATTGACTTAGGAATATGATTTAATTTTACAAGACATCTAATTTTACAGGATATTTGACTTTACAGGACATCTAATTTGAACGATATGAAAAAACTATTCTTTTTTTTAATGAGTATTATAGTATTGAATGCTCAAGCGCAAAATAAATTTGCCCTGGGCATTAAGTTGGGACAAAATTTTTCAAGTGTTAACAATGTAAATGTAGATCATAATGCAGCTTCCTTTCATATAGGCGCTGCAGCTCAAATTGGACTAGGGCCATCTTTTAGTATTGCACCTGAAGTTATTTTAACACAAACTAAATTAGAGTCTAATCCAAGTGTTTTAGAATTATTAGGCAATAGTGCATTAAAGCCTGAGACCTATCATTTAAATTATTTAGCCATTCCTGTTTTAGCGCAGTACAAACCTTTTAAAAGTTTAGTATTACAAGCAGGTCCTCAGTATAGTATTTTATTAGATCAAAAAAAAGATGGCAAAGAAGCTGCCAGGCTAGCTTTCGAAACCGGAGAGTTTGCCATAGTGGGCGGTGCTAAATTAGATTTGAATGGGTTCTTTTTGTATGGCAGATACGTTATTGGCATGAATAATATTCGTTCTGCGAATGAACTTAGTAATAATTTAGGTGACCAATCTACATGGAAGACTCGCCAATGGCAGTTAGGCGTTGGCTTTAGTTTATTTAACTATTAGTTATTTAATTTTTAGACTTGCTTTTAACGCTGCAATATTAATGGCTGTAGCCTTTAGAACTTCTTTTTGTTCTTTAATAAAGCCATTGTCTTTTAAATCACCCACCACGGCTATCATTTCTGCTTCATTTTCATATACCATCTTTCTAAACGGGTTGCTATAATCTTTAGCCCTTGTTTTTTCTATGCGTGAAGTGATATCGGTCTTTATTTCAAGGTAGCTGTCTAGCCAAGTATTCAATTGCTTATTCGTAATTGTTGAAAGCTTCTTCTTGGTAATTAATTCCAGTGCAAGTAAGGCGTGGTTTCTTTTTTTAGTGGTATAGGTAGAAGAAGCATCTTCGTAAAACTGATGTATTTGATCCCAGCTTTCAATAGCACCCGATTTTATTTTAGTAAGTAAACTACTAACTGCTTTCTGAGGTATGAGTTGTCCACCCACATTTACCCAAACTAATTCCGATGTATTGGGTTTTAAGGTTTTTAAATGTGCTAGAACAGCTTGTCCGCCTTTCTTCGCAGTTAATTTGCTATTCATTATTTCAACTAAGGCTTCCATGCCATATAGAAATATCATTTTTTCAAAAATAGAGTAGGCTTCATATGTTTTAATTAACCTTGTTTTGCGTTTACTATTTTCAATATCCTCTGCAAATACAGAAAGGGCATCTATTTCCTTTTTGGTTTTAGTAGTAAGTAAGCTGTTACCTAATTCAATAAGTTTATCAATGCTTATATTAGTAGATTTCTTAGTACTATTTAAATAAGCCTTGGCCACGGAAGCCGCTATTATTTTTCTAGCATTCAATAATTCATTGACTGAATCTGGGGCTAAATAATTGTATTCAAAAATGGGGGTCTTATCTGTTCGCTTGTCTCTATCTATATATTTCCAAGCATTTCTAGCTAAGGCATAAAAATTATATAAAAACCAATAGCCTGGCATTATAATTAATTCATCTTTTAAAGGATCGTTGCTTATAAGTGAAAACGGAAGAGGAATATTTAATTCATAGTTATAATCACCCTTATTCAGTAAAGCAAAGCTTGCAAAAATTGAATTATGTTTTACACTCACACAAAGGCCTGGCCAAAAACCTCTACCCATTATTACTTCTCCGTCTGCACCACGACTATTATGGTTTGAGCCCAGGGTAGCACCTGCTGCAATATTACTTTGTCCCATCACTAGGGCAGCGCATAAAAAAGAATTATTATGATGCTGTTCATGTGCTGGGAAAATTAAAGAGTTCAGCACTTCGCAACAGGAAATGGTGGCATTTGATCCTAAAAAAGAATTAATTAAACGAGCTCCGTATTTTAATTGAGACTGGTCAGATAAAATAAAACGAACGGCCTTAATACCATAGAATATTCTGCAACCAAAACCAATAATACCATTCACTAGTTCACAGCCTTCCCCAATTTGTGTTCTTGCTTCAGGCGAAGAGTTAATGGTGACATTTTTAATTTTATTAGCCCCTTTTAAATAGGCGTCAGAACCTATCCAAACATCTTTGATAATCTTGCAATTTTTTATCACTGTGCGGTCACCTACTTTTCCATAGTAGCCTAATTTATTATCAAAACGTTTTTCAGTTAATTCTTTAAACTTTTTTTGTAAAACAGTATCCTGTCTATTGCGTGTCCATAAATAAGCGTCGCCAGCAGTCATGCCATTAAAAGGCATCACCTTTCTACCCGTATTCTCATTACATATCTCCATCCATATTCTTACCGACTCCTCTTCTCCTTTTTTAATAATACCATTTCCAAATTTAGAGTGGTTGGTAGTGACTATCTCGTTCACATTGGTAATAATAACATCGTTGCCAATAATATAATGCGACATATAGTTCACATTATGAATGGCTACATTATTTCCTAGGTCGCAACTAATAATGGTTGAATTGTAAATGCCTACAGGTACCACTAAGTCACTAAAAATTAAACAATTGGCTTCTAATTTTCCAATTCTTACTAAACCAAAGAAGGAACAATTTTTTACAAGCTCTGGGCTAAAGGAATCGGCGACTAAAATATCGTTCCAGTTATCGCTTGAATTTCTATTACGCACTAACTGCTCAATTTCTAAAGCACTTAGACGGCGGTATTTTATCCCACTTCTATTTTGTTGATTACGTAAATAGTATTCATCCTTTCCCTTCGGAACTTCTTTTATAAAACCATAGCCCAATTGGTTCACGGGCATTTTCTTGATATTATTCATTAATACATTTTAATTCTTATAGAACGGTTTATTTAAAAAGTGTTGGATGTGCTTCGTCCCAGTTCGTTGCTTTTTGATAGGCCTGTGCAATGGATAAAATAGTGGCTTCATCATATAAATTGCCTACAAAACTAATACCGGTAGGTAAATTTAATTTCTTGTCAAAGCCAGTAGGTACGCATACTACAGGGTTGCCTGTTAAATTGGTAATAGCCGATTGATTCCCATCACCTCTTGATGGACAAATAATAACATCATACTGCTGCATGACTTCATTTACCTTTTGCATAAGTGTGTAGCGATGTCTTTGTGCATTAATATATTCTACAGCAGGTATAAATCGATTGGTTCTAAAAGAGTTGGGCCAATCACTTTTAGTTTGTCTGGTAAGTATATCATCAATATTTAATCTTGTCATTTCGTCAAACTGTGCAGCACATTCAGCGCCAATAACTACATCCATGATATTGAAATTATATACGCCACTGTCTGGAAAATTCACTGGGATTAATTGTACGCCTAATTTTTTAAATTCTTCTAGTACTTTAAATTCATTTCTAGAAGTATCTTTTATTTTATCAAAATAGTTTTTAGCGTATGCAATTTTTAATTTTTTAATGTCTTTGTTGGGTGTGTAGTTAAATGGCATATTTACAGCGCTGCCATCTTTGCCATCTGTTCCATGTATATAATTAAATACAATAGCAGCGTCTACAGCAGAACGGCATATAGGTCCTATTTTGTCTAAGCTATAACTTAATGCCATAGCGCCTGAACGGCTTACGCTACCAAAGGTGGGTCTTAAACCAGTAGCACCGCAAGTAGTAGATGGAGAAACTATACTGCCCCAGGTTTCCGTACCAATAGCAAAGGGCACTAAGCCTGCCACTGTTGCAGAAGTAGAACCTGCAGAAGAACCAGAGGATCCATATTTTAAATTCCATGGATTTTTTGTTCTTCCCCCAAACCAATAATCGCCCATGGCTAAAGCCCCTAAAGTAAATTTAGCTACAAGAACTGCACCTGCATCTCTTAGTTTAGTATATACAAAAGCATCTTCGTCAATGGTTTGATTTTGATAAGGCGCTGCTCCCCAAGTTGTCTTAGTGCCTTTTACAGCAAATAAATCCTTTAATCCATAAGGTATACCATGAAGTAAGCCTCTGTATTTTCCTTGCGCTAATTCCGCATCTGCTTTTTTAGCTTGCGCATAGGCAATCTCTTCTTGTAAACTAATTACACATTGTAAAGTGTCGCCCCATGTTTTAATACGCTCAATAAAAAATTGAGTAAGCGCTAAGGAACTTATTTTTTTATTTTTAATTAAAGAGGCTAATTGTTCAATCGTATAAAATGCTAAATCATTTTTATTGGCAGGCAGTTGAACGGTATTGTCTAATTTCCAAGCAATGGAGTTCTGAACTTTGTTAAAATGCATACCAGGTACCACCGGCGTTTGCCACATACTTAGGGGTACACTATTTGGCAAAGACAAGTTATGCATTGCCTTGTAGTTGGCTAAATTGTCTATTACATCGGAGTATAAAGTGTCTATTTCCTTAGTGGTAAAACTTAGGTCAATTAGTTTAGCCGCACTAATTAAATCTTTTTTTTGAATGGAAGTATCTTGTGCAGATACAAAAATGCCAAACGATAAAAGTAAGCTTGTAAATAGGACGCGCATAAATTAGTTTTTTAATTGCATCAAAGATAATATTACCTACTTGGTTTTGGACGACTAAAATGTCTTTTTTGCCCACCATTTGCCATGGCCTTAGACCTAGCATGTCCTGAATTGCCTCTTCCTTGTTGTTTGGCCTCTTTAATAGGATTAAAGTTGGTCATCGGGAAGGGGTGATTTTCTATAACGGGTATCTTTTTTGCAATTAATTTTTCGATGTCTTTTAAAAAGGCTCTTTCTTCCGCATCGCAGAAAGAAATGGCAGTTCCATTCGCGCCTGCACGACCTGTTCTTCCAATACGGTGCACATAGGTTTCTGGAATATTTGGAATTTCATAATTTACTACATAGGCTAGTTCATCTACGTCAATACCTCTTGCTGCAATATCGGTGGCTACGAGTACTCTTGTTGTTTGTGCTTTAAAATTGTTAAGTGCTCTTTGTCTTGCATTCTGTGCTTTATTACCATGAATAGCTTCGGCCTTAATATTATTTTTCAAAAGCAGGTTCACTACTTTATCTGCACCATGTTTTGTTCTTGTAAAAACCAAGGCTGTTTTAATAGCTATGTTTTTTAGAATTTCAATAAGTAATGCATTTTTATTTACTTTATCTACAAAATAAACCGATTGCTCAATAATATCTACAGTAGAGGAAACAGGCGTAACACTTACTTTCAGTGGATGAAATAAAATACTATTAGCTAAACTTACAATTTCAGGAGGCATGGTCGCAGAGAAAAATAGCGATTGTCTTTTTTTAGGAAGTACGGCTAATAATTTTTTCACATCATGCACAAAACCCATATCCAACATTCTATCTGCTTCGTCCAATACAAATATTTCTACTTCTCTAATATTTAAATGCCCTTGGTTCATTAAGTCTAGTAATCTTCCTGGGGTAGCAATCACCACATCCACTCCATTTCTTAAAGCAGTTACTTGTGGCCCTTGTCCAACACCTCCAAAAATAACAGTGCAGTTTAAACCTGTATGTCTTCCATAAGCATTAAAGCTTTCTCCAATTTGTATGGCTAATTCTCTTGTAGGGGTAACAATTAAACTTCTAATTTTTTTTCTTCTTTCCCCCGTTTTATTTTTAACTAATAACTGTAAAATAGGTAGGGTGAAAGCAGCTGTTTTACCTGTACCTGTTTGGGCACAACCCAATAAGTCCTTGCCTTGTAAAACAATAGGTATAGATTCTGCTTGAATGGGAGTGGGGGTGGTATAACCTTCTTCCTGAATGGCCTTTAATAAAGGCTCTATAAGACCTAGGGTCTGAAAATTCGTATTCATAATAGACAGCAAGGTAGTGCATTTAAATTTGGGCACTTAATTCTTACTTTCTTACTAGTTTATAAGAAGTATGCACAATCTCTTTAATAAGGGCAGAGGGGACATGTCTATTGAGGTGTAAAGTGTTCCAATGTTTTTTATTCATATGAAATCCTGGGAAAATAGCATCTGGATATTCTTCTCTTTGTAGAATAATATCTTCAGGGTCTGCTTTATAATTCAATGTGGCAGGTAGTGCCATTAAATCTAAGATTATAAAAATTTTCCCTTTTGTTTTTAATACCAAATTGTTTTCACCAAAGGGGAAACATTCTTCTGTATCTGGAAGCGAAAGGGCGTAAATTCTAATTTCATCTATTTCCATACTATTCCACCGTTACACTTTTGGCAAGATTACGAGGTTTATCAACATCAATACCTTTAGCAATACCTACATAATAACTTAGTAATTGCATAGGTATAACACTTAATAAGGGAGCAATGACTTCATCTATTTCAGGAACAAACATAATATTATCTGACATAGTAGGTAATACCAAATCCCCCACACTAGCCACTGCAATAATTTGTCCTTTTCTAGCTTTGATTTCTTGAATATTGGATACTACTTTATCATAGTACATATCCTTGGTGGCAACAAAAACTACGGGCAAGGTTTCATCTACTAATGCAATTGGTCCATGTTTCATTTCTGCTGCAGGATAGCCTTCTGCATGGATATAGGTAATCTCTTTTAATTTTAAAGCACCTTCTAATGCTATTGGAAAATTATAGCCTCTACCTAAATATAAAAAGTCTTTAGCATCTTTAAATTTCAAGGCAATTTTTTCTATCAAAGAATTATTGGCTAGTATTTCTTTAACTTTTTCAGGAACTGAAGCTAATTCATTGGCTAAATGTTCAAAGCGCTCTATGCTAATACTTCCTTTGGCTTTAGCCATTTTAAGTGCCATCATAGCAAGCACGGTTAATTGACCCGTAAAGGCTTTCGTACTAGCGACTCCAATCTCGGGGCCTGCATGAGTATAGGCGCCAGCATTACTTAATCTAGCAATACTACTTCCCACTGCATTTACAATACCAAATATAAAGGCTCCTTTTTCTTTAGCACTTTCTAAAGCCACCAGTGTGTCTGCGGTTTCTCCACTTTGAGAAATAGCAATAATAACATCGCCTGCGTGTATAACCGGATTACGGTATCTAAATTCAGATGCATATTCCACTTCCACAGGTATGCGACATAGTTCTTCAATCAAATATTCTGCATACAAACCTGCATGCCAACTAGTGCCACAGGCAACAATTATAATACGAGAGGCCTTGGTCAATGCATCTATGTTATTATCTACTCCAGCCATTACAATTTCTAATTGTTCATGTAATAGTCTTCCTCTTAAACAATCATAAATAGTATCGGGTTGTTCGAAAATTTCTTTCAACATGAAATGCTCATAGCCGCCTTTTTCAATGGCTGCTAATTCCATATCTAATTTTTGAATGAAAGGAGTTTGCTTTTCATTGCCTAAATTTTTTAAGATAAGCTCGTCTTTTCTTACAATCGCAATTTCATAGTCGTTTACATATACCACCTCTTTAGTGTATTCAATAATAGGAGAGGCGTCGCTGGCTAAATAATGTGCATCTTTCCCAATGCCTATCACTAATGGACTTCCTTTTCTGGCTGCTATAATGGTTTCAGGATCGTCCTGGTCAATTAATAAAATACAATATGCGCCTACTATTCTTTTTAAAGCAATTCTTAAGGCTTCTTCTAAATCGCATTTATTATTATCTTGAATGTCTTGAATAAAATTTAATAAGACCTCGGTATCGGTATCACTTTTAAATGTATAGCCCTTTGAGATTAATTCTTTTTTAATGGGCGCATAGTTTTCAATAATTCCATTATGTAACATGGCTAAGCGACCATTGTTAGATAAATGCGGATGCGCGTTTCTATCAGAAGGTTCACCATGGGTGGCCCAACGCGTATGGCCAATGGCAATATGTGAGTGCATGTTTTTCCCAATGACTGCTTCCTCTAATTCAGCCACCTTTCCTTTTTTCTTATGTACCTGTAATTTCCCATCTTGAATGATGGCCACACCTGTACTATCATATCCACGGTATTCTAAACGTCTTAAACCTTTAATTACAATTGGGTATGCTTCACTTTTACCAATATAACCTACAATGCCACACATATTTATTTATTTAGCTATTTATTCGAAATTTATGCGAAATTAGACTTTAAATATTGAATGGATGTTAGCTTTGAAACCTTTTGACTTTACAGAGGAAATTATTTTAGAAAATGAACGTTTGTTATTAAGACCGCTTCAGGTTTCTGATGCCTCATTACTAGGGCATTATGTAAACGAGGAGCCCGATTTATGGCAGTATTCATTAGCAGCTATAACTAATACAAAAGATGTAGAAAAATATATTCAAGCAGCTATTGAAGCAAGAGAAAACAAAACTTCCTATGCTTTTATTGTATTTGATAAATTATTAAATACCTATGTGGGCTGTACTAGGTTTTATGATATTCAATTAAATTTTCAAACTACACAAATTGGCTATACCTGGTATAGTAAAAAATGTTGGGGAACGAAACTCAATGAAAATTGTAAATTTTTATTGCTTCAATTGGCTTTTGATCAAATGGGTTTTGAAAGAGTAGAGTTTAGAGCCGATAATAATAATAAAAGAAGTATTGCGGCTATGCAAAAAATTGGTTGTACCGTGGAAGGTGTATTGAGAAATCACTTGCCTATGCCGAATGGAAAAAGAAGAGACTCGATTGTACTTAGTATATTAAAGGAAGATTGGAATGCTTCATTGAAGCAAGCATTAGCAGCAAAATTAAAAGCTTAATAAAAAATAATTAAAGTAAAGTGCCTTGTAAGAATAAGTAAGCCAAACTAAAATAAATAAGTATGGCAGTTACATCCACTAAAGTGGCTACAAAAGGTGCAGAAGAGACTGCAGGGTCAGCGCCTAATCTTTTTAACACAATAGGTAACATAGATCCTGTAATTGTTCCCCATATAACAACGCCTAAAATAGTAAATCCAATGGTGATGCCAATTAAAAACCAATGAATGCCATAAAATCCTGGAGCGATCATATGCCATACTGCCACTCTAAAAAATCCAAGTATGCCTAGTAAAACGCCTAATAAAAAACCACCAATGATTTCTCTTTTTAATATTTTCCACCAATCGGCAATAGTAATTTCACCAACAGCGATTGCTTGTATAATTAGCGTAGAAGATTGAGACCCAGAATTACCACCTGTTGAAAGTATTAATGGAATAAAACTTGCTAACACTAAAACCTTTGCTAACTCATCTTCAAAATAACCCATCGCAGTGGCTGTGAATAATTCACCAATAAATAAAACCACTAGCCAAGTAATTCTCTTTTTAAATAGTTTTAATATAGAAATATCTAAATAAGGTTCATTCAAGGCTTCCATACCTCCCATTTTCTGCATATCCTCGCTAAACTCTTCATTGGTCACCCATAAGATATCATCAATGGTTACAATACCTAATAAAACATCGTTATCATCTACTACAGGAATAGCTGTGCGGTTATTCATTTTAAATACCTGACTGGCATGTTCCTGATCGTCGTATACATTTAAGGCAACAAAGCGACCATCTATAATATCGGAAATAATATCATCAGGCTTGGCTAGTAATAAATCTCTAATTCTTATATCGTCAATTAATCCTCCTTTCTCATCAATAATATATATAACGTCAATGGTTTCTGAATTCTTTCCGTATTTACGAATGTTATCTAAAACTTGTGATACTGTATAATGCGGATAAACATAAACATAGTCGGGTGTCATCAAACGACCCACACTGTCCTCTGGATAACCTAAAAGTGATAAAGTAATTTTTCTTTCTTCCGGGTCTAATAATTTTATTAAGTCACGAATGGCCGCCTTAGGTAATTCTTCTAAAAAGTCGGTACGGTCATCGGGAGGAAGTTCATTTAAAATTTTTGCCGTTTTGCGTGCAGGTAATTCTTTAATGATGTCTTTTTGCTGATTGATATCTAATATCTTAAATACGCTTACAGCTCTGTGCACAGTCATGTTGTCAATAATAGTAGCCTCTTTTTCTGGAAACTCATTGACAAGTTCCACCACATCGCTAATATTTTGTTCATCTAGAAATTCTCTTAATAGATGCATGTCGCCCTTGGACAATGTGTCCAAGAAAACTTCGGATAAATTAATTTCTGGCGTTTCTAATTCAACTGACATGGGTGCAAGTTAAGAAAAATACTAAAGTATGCCTTATATTTATAGTATGATTCTTCCATTTCTAACCATTGCCCCATCACCCAGTAGGGGTCGTGGTGTATTTACCACCCAAGCCATTGCGAAAGGCACTACCATTGAAATAGCGCCTGTTATTGTTTTTGATCCCACACAAAGAATGAAATTGGAAGAAACATTATTATATGATTATATTTTCGAATGGGGGGAAGATGATAAAAGTGCTGCAGTGGCCTTAGGATATGTATCGATATATAATCATGCTATTCAAGCGAATTGTAGATATGATATGGATTTTGAATTCGAGACAATGTCCATTATCACTACTAGAGATATTAAGCAAGGCGAAGAATTATTTGTTAATTATAATGCAGATGGGGAGGCAGATAAGCCAGTATGGTTTGAACAGCACTAAATAGATACTCTTAATAAAACAATAAACAAACAGGCATTGATAATTTAATAGAGACGCCTGTGGATGTTAAGGCCCCTGTTTGAATATTTCTTCTAAAGGCAATAATATTATCAGAATCTTGATTGGCAACGAGTAACCAATTGCCTTCTTTATTCATAGTAAAATTGCGCGGTGCTTTTCCTTCTGTACTATAATATTGTATGCTTTTCTCTTCTAGTTTTCCATTCGGAAGCACTTTGAATGAAACAATATTGTTTTCAGTGCCTCGATTAGTTGCGTATAAAAAAAGTCCATCGGGAGATAAATGAATATCGGCACTACCAGCGGTTCCTTTAAAACTAATCGGATGCGTAACTACTTTTTGTAAAAAATTAGCAGTTCCTTTAATAAAACGGTACACACTAATACTTCCTGTAAGCTCTTCAATCACATATAAATATTTTCCATTGCTTGAAAAGCATAAATGTCTGGGTCCTGCACCTGGACTTGATTGAATACTAGTTGCTTTTTGTATTTGAAGTGGAGGTCCATTTTTTGTTTGATAAGGATAAATAGAAATTTCATCTATGCCTAAGTCTGGAGTCAATACATATTTTCCATCGGGTGAAAAGAATACCCCATGCACATGTGCCTTTTCTTGTCTTGCTGCGTTAACACTACTACCGCTGTGTTGAATAAATTGTTGAGGGTTGGATAAACGTCCATCTGCGAATCGGTGATAGCTGGTAATACTTCCTCCACTATAATTGGCCACCAATAAATTTGATTGGTCTGGACTTAATGTAATATAACAAGGATCGGCGCCCCTGCTTGTTTTTTCTTGTATTAAATTTAATTTATTGTCTTCAAATGAATAGACGCTTACTTTACCATCGCTGCCTTCACTTACTGCATATACCTGCCCACGGTCTTTTGATAGGGTTAAAAAAGAAGGGTTCTGTGCGCCATTGGTATGACTAATTTCAGTAGCCTTTCCTGTGGCGGTATCAAATGATAACACATAAATACCTTTACTTCCTTTTTTGGTATAAGTACCTACTAATAAGTTAGGGGTTAATAAACTAGGAGCAGCTGCTGTAGTTTGAGCGCTTGAACTAAAAGCAATTGTAAAAAAAATAAAAATGAAAATTAATTTTTTAAACTGGATGTTTATATATAATTGCTTGCGCTGACTCATTTTATATTTTAATATTCAATTTTATTGATACACTCTTACATAGTCCACTTCCATTCTAATAGGAAAGATGCTATCGTCAACTGTATTGCCTGCAAAATTTCCTCCCACGGCTAAATTTAAAAGTAAAAATTCAGGCGCTACAAATGGATAAGCGTCCACACCTCTTCCATCATTGGGTACATTATAATACAATACGCCATCTACATAAAACTTAATCATATCCTTGGTCCAATCAATACTATATACATGAAAGGCATCCACATTATCAATATTGGTTTTATAGGTTTTTTGTGTACCTAGGGTCCAGTTGAGTAATTTAGAATGTGCTGAAAAATGAACAAGACCTAAATCCTTGCCTGTGTGTTCCATAATATCTATTTCTCCACAAGCAGGCCAACCCACCGCGCCAGTTCCTTCAATATTTGCACCTAACATCCAAATAGCTGGCCATGATCCAATGCCTTTAGGAAGCTTAGCTCTTATTTCAAATCGTCCATAGGTCCAAGAGGCTTTGTCTTGTGTAAGTAATCTTGCAGATGTATAATTTTTGCCTCCTCTACTTTCTTTTCTTGCTTCAATAATTAAGTTACCATTTTCAATTCTTGCATTCGTTGAATCCTTGGTATAGTATTGTGATTCATTGTTGCCCCAGCCATTGGATCCAGTACCTATATTATATTTCCATTTAGTAGTATCTGGTGTGGTTCCTTTATCAAACTCATCAGACCATACCAATTTCTTCGCAGTATCTGTTGGAGTAGTAGGCGTAGTGGGAATGGTAGGTGTTGTAGGAGTGACTACAACAGGGGCTGGAGCGGGCGCTTCTTTCTGAGCACAAAAGGACAAAGAAAGAACCGTTAATAACATAGTTAGGGGTAGAATGCGCATAAAAACAATTAATAGTAGTGAATTATTGAAATTTGTACTAGCAAATTAGTCAAAATATTTCTTTTTTGTTGGGGAATTTCTAAAAGGGTCGTAAATTTGCCTCATGACATTAAACAACCATACACATCATTTGCATTTGCTATCCAATGGGTAAGCTATGGGTGTAGGTATGTAACTATATTTAACCAAAGGGCTTACTAACAAGTAAGCCCTTTTAGTTTATAGTCTGTGAAGGGGACTATTAATATAGAAAGCAAAAGTTTAAATAAACTCTAGTAATAGTAAGAAAGAGTTAAACAATTAAAGAGGAAGTAAAATATATAATATAAATAATATGCGTTTAAAATTAGCCATACAGAAATCGGGTCGACTACACGACGATTCCATGCGTTTATTAAAAGAAGCGGGCATTGATATTGGCAATGGCGTGAATAAGTTAAAAGCAGAAGCTACCAATTTTCCGCTGGAGTTATTTTTTTTAAGAGACGACGATATTCCTCAATATGTAGAAGACGGTGTTGCCGATATTGGATTTGTAGGAGAGAACGTGGTGTATGAAAAAGATAAAAAAGTAGAAGTGGCTTATAGTTTAGGTTTTGGAAAATGCAGACTTAGTTTTGCAGTAAGAAAAAACGAAAATTTTACAGGCCCTAGTTATTTAACAGGTAAGAAAATTGCCACTAGCTATCCGGTTTTAGTGCAAGGGTATTTAGACAAGCATGGCATTAAAGCAGAGATTCATGAAATTAGTGGTAGTGTAGAAATTGCACCTGGCATAGGACTTGCCGATATTATTTGTGATTTAGTAAGTAGTGGTTCTACATTATTTATGAATGGGTTAAAAGAAGCAGAAACTATTTTAGATTCTCAAGCAGTGCTTATTAAAAGAAAAGCTTTAGCACCTGAGGCGGAAGCCATCTTGCAAAAATTATTATTTAGAGTGGAATCGGTTAAAAAAGCAAAGCGTAATAAATATGTTTTATTAAATGCACCGAATAATAATTTAGAAAAAATAATTTCTTTATTACCAGGCATGAAAAGTCCAACGGTTGTGGCATTAGCAACACCAGGATGGAGCAGCGTGCATAGCGTCATTGACGAAAGCGATTTTTGGGAAATTATAGAACAATTAAAATTAGCAGGTGCGGAAGGAATATTGGTAGTACCTATTGAAAAAATGATATTGTAATGATTAAAGTTTTTAAAGAACCTAAGCAGAAGGATTGGCCAAATTTATTGGCAAGGCCTGAATACGATGCGAGCCCTTTGCAGGAAAAGGTGAGAGAAATATTATTAGCTGTGAAGCAAAGAGGAGATGCAGCTGTTAAGGAGTATACGCTTGCATTTGATAAAATAGCAATAAGTAATTTTAAATTGAGTGGCTCGGCGTTGGAAGCTGCTGAAAAGGCATTAACGCCAAGTTTAAAGACAGCCATTCAATTAGCTAAAGTAAATATTGAAGTATTTCATCAGGCGCAAATTCAAAAAGAAGAAAGAATTGAAACCATGCCTGGTGTTTGGTGTTGGAGAAAAGCAGTGGGTATTGAAAAAGTAGGAATTTATATTCCCGGTGGTTCTGCTCCTTTATTTTCTACTGTTTTAATGCTAGGTATTCCTGCAAAATTAGCAGGCTGCAAAGAAATAATTTTATGTACACCTCCCAATGAAAAAGGAGCCATTGACCCAGCTATTATGTATGCTGCTTCTTTAGTGGGTGTAACTGCAGTATATACAATTGGGGGAGTGCAAGCCATTGGGGCGCTTGCTTATGGAACAAAGTCGGTGCCTAAAGTGCATAAAATATTTGGTCCAGGGAATCAGTATGTGACCGCCGCCAAACAAATGATTCAACAAGAAGGCGTGGCCATTGATATGCCAGCAGGTCCTAGTGAAGTATGCGTTTACGCCGATGAAACAAGTATCGCTTCCTTTGTAGCTGCCGATTTATTATCACAAGCAGAACATGGTGCCGATAGCCAAGTATTATTCATTGCAAGTACTATTGAATTGGTGGAAGAAGTCCAAAAGGAAATAGAAATGCAATTGACTTTACTACCCAGAAAAGACTTAGCTAAAAAGGCCCTTGAAAATTCGAAGGCGGTGGTACTTTCAAATACAGAGGATGCCATTGCTATGATTAATGAATATGCACCAGAGCATCTTATATTATCAATTAATAATGCCGCACAAGTAGCAGAAAAAATTATAAATGCGGGTTCTATTTTTATTGGTAACTTTTCTCCAGAATCGGTAGGTGATTATGCAAGTGGCACCAATCATACCTTACCCACCAACGGATTTGCGAAAGCCTATAGCGGAGTGAGTATGGATAGCTTTGTAAAAAAAATCACCTTTCAACAATTAACAGAAAGAGGGATAGAAAATATTGCACCTACTGTAATAGAAATGGCAACAGCGGAAGGTTTGCAAGCACATAGCAAAGCAGTTGAATTAAGAATGGAATGGATAAAATCTAAAATGTAATGGTATGCAATTTGATATCAAAAAAATAGTAAGACCTAATATTGAAATATTGAAAGCCTATTCCTCTGCCAAGGATGAATACACAGGAGATGCCAATGTATTATTAGATGCCAATGAAAATAGTTTGGGATCACCCACTACAAAATGGTATAATCGTTATCCAGACCCTTATCAAACTAAACTAAAAGAGAAGCTTGCCTTTATAAAAAAAATAGAAGCAGCTCAAGTGTTTTTAGGCAATGGTAGCGATGAATGTATTGATATTTTATTTCGAACTTTTTGTATTCCTGGTAAAGACAATATCATTATTTGTCCTCCCACTTATCCCATGTATGAAGTGAATGCCCACATTAATAATATTGACATTCAATCGGCACCCCTGCTGCCTAATTATCAATTAAATGTGGCACATATAGAACAGTTGGTTAATGAAAACACTAAAATTATTTGGATCTGTTCACCCAATAATCCCACTGGTAATTCATTAGATAGAATAGATATTGAAACGATATTAAATCATTTCAATGGACTAGTGGTGGTTGATGAAGCATACATAAATTTTTCTAAACAAAAATCTTTTGCGCAGTCCTTAATTGATTATCCCAATTTAGTAGTGCTTCAAACTTTAAGTAAAGCATGGGGGCTTGCAGGTATAAGATTAGGTATGGCTTTTGCAAGCAAAGAGATTGTTGTTTATATGAATAAAGTAAAAGCGCCTTATAACATTAATATGGTTACCCAAGAATTAGCATTGACAGCGCTTGAAGAAGTAGGTCGAGTGAATGATATGATCATGCATTTGGTGGATATGCGTATTGCTCTTGCAGCCGTAATTGAAAGCATGCCCTATGTAGAAAAAGTATACCCTTCAGATACTAATTTTTTATTGGTAAAAATACCCAATGCACGAAGTCTATATCAATATTTACTAACCAAGGGTATAGTGGTAAGAGATAGGTCTAGTTTGGAGAATTGTGCAGATAGTTTAAGAATTACCGTAGGGAATGAACAAGAAAATACACAATTGGTAGATGCCATGGCGGAGTGGATAGAATTAACTTTTCCCAATGCCCCCATTTAAGTTTATTTTCTTAATTTACAGACTCAACTAATTTTAAAATAAAATTTAATATGAAAAAACAGATTCAATTACTAAGTTTGGCCATTTTTGCTTTTTGCCTGAATGTTATAGCGCAAGAAAATGCAGGTTTAAAATTACCCGAAGGGTTTAAAGCAAGTTTGTATGCTAATAATATTGGAACTGCAAGACATATTGCTATTACAAAATCGGGGGTTGTTTTTGCAAAATTAAATAATCCTAATAAAGAAGGTAATTCCATTGTAAGATTAGAAGATGCCAACAATGATGGAGTAGCCGATAAAATAAATGGTTGGGCTAAATATGGTGGAACGGGTATTTTTGTAAAAGGAAATAGTTTATACGCAAGTTCTAATGAAGCCATTTTTAAATATGAATTAAATAGCAAAGACGAAGTAGTGAATCCGCTTACGCCGCAAACAATTGTGAGTGGTTTACTGGATAGAAGACAACATAATTCTAAGTCTATTACTTTTGATAAAGGCAATAATATATATGTAAACATTGGAGCTTATTCAAATGCTTGTCAAGAAAAAGATAGAATGCCAGGTTCTCAAGGAATGATGCCTTGTCCTATTTTAGATTCTGCCGGAGGTATTTGGAAATTTGATGGCACGAAAGAAAATCAAACTTATAAAGACGGTAAGCGATATGCAACCGGTCTTAGAAATGTAATTGGTTTAGATTGGAATAATGAAACCAATCAATTATATGTTGCTCAGCATGGTCGCGACCAATTGAACAGTTTTTATCCTAATTTATATAGCGATGCACAAAACGCAGAATTACCTGCTGAAACATTTTATGCAGTCAATGAAGGGGATAATGCAGGTTGGCCTTATGTTTATTATGATCCAAGTCAACACAAAAAAATAGTTTCTCCTGAATATGGTGGAGATAGCAAGAAAGAGGGGTCTAGTGAATTCAAAGATCCAGCTGTTGCATTCCCTGCGCATATGGCACCCATGGCTGTATTATTTTACACCGGTAATCAATTTCCTGCTAAATATAAAAATGGTGCTTTTATTAGTTTTCATGGATCATGGAATAGAGCACCACTTCCTCAAGAAGGATTTTTTGTAGCCTTCGTGCCTTTTAAAGATGGCAAGGCAACAGGTGAATGGGAAATTTTTGCTAACGGATTCGCGGGCACAGAAAATGGGGCTAAAGTAACTAATACAGGTAAGGCTAAGGCAAGACCTTGCGGTTTAGCACAAGGCCCAGATGGTTCTATTTATGTTAGTGATGATACCAAGGGTGCTATTTTTAAAATTAGTTACAGCAAATAGTTTTTTAATCGAGCGGCTTAAAAAAATTGTAATTAAACAAATAAACAGAGATTAAGTATGGTGAATGTTTCAATAAAAGGGCTGATTAAGCTTGGGGTATTTATTTCCTTTTTTATTATTGCAGTAGCTGGCAATGCGCAGAATAAAATGAATGGCAAAAAGATTTATGAAACCAGGTGTTTAGTTTGTCATCAGTCAGATGGAGGTGGGGTGCCGAATATGAATCCTCCTTTAGATGGTTCAACCAATGTGAATGGAAAAGATATTGCAAGACTGGTGAAGATCATTAGAAATGGATATGATGAAAGAATTGCCTTAGATGGTATGTATTATAATAATGCCATGACAGCAAATCCCGATTTAAAAGAAGACGCCATTGCTGATGTGCTTACTTATATTAGAGCTAGCTGGTCCAATAAAGCAAGTGCAATAACTATTAGTCAAGTAAAAGCAGCCTTACTTAAAAACAAGGCCGCAAAGAAGTAAAAATATATGAGACCCATTTTGTTTATAGATAGAGACGGTGTTGTTTTGGAAGAACCCAAATCGGATTATCAAATTGATAGTGTAGACAAAACGCGTTTCGTAAAAGGGGCTATTTCTAATTTACAAAAAATTGCAGCAGAACTAGGTTATTATAAAGTAATGGTCACCAACCAAGACGGCTTAGGCACTGCTTCTTATCCTAAAGAACAATTTGAGCCTTATCAAAATTTAATGCTAGACACTTTAGCGAAGGAAGGTTTTGTATTTGATGAAATACATATCGATGCTAGTTTTGAAAAAGACAAAGCGCCTACAAGAAAGCCTGGAACTGCACTTCTAGAACATTTAATGGGAAATGAAGCATTCAATATTCAAAATTCATTTGTAATTGGAGATAGATGGTCCGACATTACACTTGCTAAAAACTTAGGATGCAAGGCTATTTATTTAAAATCGGGTAATCACGAACTTAGTGCGGAACAAGAACAGGCTTTAAGAGATACCATTGCGCTTGAAACCGATTCTTGGGATACTATATATTCTTTTTTGAAATTAGGTCTTCGACAAGTAGAACATGAAAGAAATACGAAAGAGACTAAAATTAAAGTATCCTTAAACCTTGATGGCACAGGTAAGGCAAGCATTCATACAGGACTTGGATTTTTTGATCATATGTTAGAGCAAATAGCAAGACATGGCTGCATTGATTTAAATATTCATTGCGATGGCGATTTACATATTGATGAACACCATACCATTGAAGATGTTGGTTTGGCCTTAGGGGAAGCCTTTGCAAAAGGCTTAACCGATAAAAGAGGCATGGAGCGTTATGGTTTTGCACTACCCATGGATGAAGCTGAAGCCAAAGTATTAATAGATTTTGGTGGCCGTAATTGGATTGTTTGGGACGCAAAATTTAGCCGAGAGAAAGTAGGAGAAATGCCCACTGAAATGTTCTTTCACTTCTTTAAGTCTTTCAGCGACGCTGCTAAATGTAACTTGAATATTAGCTGCCAAGGGGAGAATGAGCACCATAAAATTGAGGCCATTTTCAAGGCCTTCGCCAAAGCCATTAAAATGGCTGTACACCGCGACCCCCATAGCAACCAACTACCCAGTACCAAGGGGGTTTTATAGGTCCTAACAGGCGGTAGCCTGGCGCAGAGGTTTTTTTGGTAGAAAATACACATTGTCTTAGATTTGCAATAGAATGAAACAAACAAACAACATATGGTGGTGGCATACAAAATCCGTTAGGGTATTGTAGTGACATAACTATATTGTCAAATTATACATGAACCCTAACAGCAATGTTGGGGTTTGTTTTTTTAACGAATGACCGAAGGAATATGCAAAAATTGATGATTGAGACCACTGTCACTAAAATGTTGGCAGACACTTTCACACCCGTAGGTATTTATCTACGTTTGAGAGATAGATATAGGGATACTATTTTATTAGAAAGCACCGATTCTCATGCTGCTGAAAATAGTTATTCTTTTATTGGGGTGAATGCTATTGGAGGTATTGAAATTTCTTCTTTAAATGAAATTGAATATAAATATCCTAACCAAGAGCCGGAGAAAGAAACCATTAAAAATGTACATGCCGCACCTGATCGTATTTGGGCCTATATGCAACAATATGAAATGAAAGGAGCAGGGGAGAAGGAAGCATCTTTTGCACAAGGCTTATATGGGTATACAGCCTATGATGCTATTCCTTTTTTTGATACTATTGAATTTAAAAAAGGAGATCCTATTATTCCTTTAATGCGTTATCGATTATATCAATACGTAATTGCCTTTAATCATTTTAAAGATGAAATATTTATTTGTGAAAATAAAATAGCAGGTATTGCTTCTGATTACAATGCACTAGTATCTTATATTAAAAGCAAGGACCTACCTCAATATCCTTTCTCGATGAAAGGAGAAGAGAGTTCTAATTTAACCGACGAGCAGTACCGTGATGCGGTGAAAAAAGGCATTCAGCATTGTATGCGAGGCGACGTATTTCAAATTGTATTAAGTAGAAGGTTCCAGCAAAGCTTCCAAGGCGATGAGTTTAACGTTTACAGAACACTTAGAAATATTAATCCCTCTCCTTATTTATTCTTCTTTGATTACGGCGATTATAAATTAATGGGCTCTTCTCCAGAAGCGCAAATTATTATTAAAAATGGAAAGGCCATTGTGCATCCAATTGCAGGTACTTTTAAAAGAACTGGGGATGAAGCCAAGGATGCAGCAATGACTCAGCAATTATTAGACGATCCTAAAGAAAATGCGGAGCATGTAATGTTAGTGGATTTAGCTAGAAACGATTTAAGCCGTGTTTGTACTGAAGTTAAAGTAAAACAATACCGACAAGTACATTATTATAGTCATGTGATTCATTTAGTAAGTGAAGTAGAAGGGGTAGTGGCAAAAGAGGCTAATCCTTTGCAATTAGTTTCTAAAACTTTTCCTGCGGGCACCTTAAGTGGTGCACCTAAGTTTAAAGCCATGCAGTTAATTGATGCCATTGAGCCTACTAAGAGGTCTTATTATGGAGGTTGTATTGGTTTTCTAGGTTTTGATGGTTCTTGCAACCAAGCCATTATGATTCGTACTTTTTTAAGTAAGCAAAATACACTTACTTATCAAGCAGGTGCAGGGGTGGTGGCTGCCAGTGTGCCAGAAAATGAATTGCAGGAAGTAAATAATAAATTGAACGCCTTAAAAACGGCCATTGTATTAGCAGAAAAAATACATGGCTAATTTTTGAATATAGAACTATCATTCTTGAACATAGAAATAAGTGAAAATGAAAATATTGGTTTTTGATAATTACGATTCCTTTACCTACAACCTAGTACAGTTGATTAGGGAAATAGCGCCCATGGCTTCTTTGGAAGTGCATAGAAACAATGAGATTGCTTTAGAGGATATAAAAGCTTTTGATAAAATTTTATTATCACCTGGTCCGGGTTTACCTTCTGAGTCGGGTTTGTTATTGCCGCTTTTAAAAGAGTATGCAGCTAGTAAATCTATTTTCGGTGTCTGTTTGGGTCAACAAGCAATTGGAGAAAATTTTGGAGGGAAGCTTACCAACCTTAGCAAGGTTTATCATGGTGTAGCAACACCTGTGCATATTACTACTGCATCTAGTTTATTTGAAGGAATGCCTACAACATTTAATGTGGGTCGTTATCATAGTTGGGTGGTAGATGAAAATAATTTCCCAGCCGATTTAGTAGTGACTTCTAAAGACGATCAAGGTTTTATTATGTCCTTAGAACATAAAAAATATGATGTGAAAGGGGTTCAATACCATCCAGAAAGCGTGTTAACACCTATGGGTGCTACCATTATAAAAAATTGGTTAAAAAAATAAGTATGAAAAAATTATTACAATATTTATTTGAGCATAAGACCTTGACTAGAGAGCAGGCTAGGGAGGTACTTGTGGAAATTTCTCAAGGCAAGTACAACGAACATGAAATTACTTCCTTTGTGACAGTTTATTTAATGCGCAGTATTACCATTGAAGAATTAATGGGTTTTAGAGATGCCTTACTTTCTTTAGCAGTGAAAGTGAATTTAGGGGTAGACGATGCAATTGATATAGTAGGAACCGGGGGTGATGGGAAGGATACTTTTAATATATCCACACTTGCTTGTTTTATAGTAGCTGGGGCGGGACAGAAAGTAGTGAAGCATGGTAACTATGGCGCTTCTAGTGTAAGCGGGGCTTCGAATGTGATGGAGCAAATGGGCTATGTATTTAAAAATGAAGAAGCCTCCTTGGCTAAAGAAGTAAAAGAGGCGGGTATATGTTTTTTACATGCGCCTTTATTTCATCCTGCTTTAAAAACGGTAGGTCCTATTCGAAGAAATATAGGGGTGCGTACTTTTTTTAATATGCTAGGGCCTATTGTGAATCCTGCTCAACCAAAGTTTCAATTAATTGGAGTCTATAATTTAGAGATGGCGAGAATTTACAATTACTTGTTACAGTCCATAGGCAAAGATTTTACCTTAATACATAGTTTAGATGGTTATGATGAAATTGCTTTAACCACCGATACAAAAGTTATAAATAATAAAGGTGAGTATATTATGACACCTTATCAGTTGGGTAAGAAAAAAGTATTTAGTGAGGAGTTGCATGGAGGAAAGACAGTAGAAGAGGCGGCTGCCATTTTTAAAAATATTATTCAAGGCAAGGGAACCTGGTCACAAAATGCAGTGGTATTATCGAATGCGGCCATGGCTTTATTTGTAACAGGCAAGTATGAAACTTATGAATTAGCTTTTCAAGCGGCGGTTAAAAGTTTAGAGTCGGGAGCTGCTTATAAAAGTTTAGAAAAATTAATTAGTTTACAATGAGTAGTAAAATTATAAGTACGAATATATTAGCGACCATCGTGGCTCATAAGTTTAAGGAAGTGGCTGCGCGTAAAAATGAAATTAGTATTTCGCAATTAGAAGCTATGCCCTTATTTTCCAAACAAGCTCTTTCTTTAAAATCGAATTTATTAAAGCAGAATACTACGGGCATTATTGCAGAATTTAAAAGAAGGTCCCCTTCTAAAGGCATTATTAATGACAAAGCTTCGGTAAAAGAAGTAACAGCAGCCTACCATGCATATGGTGCCGCGGGTATTTCTGTATTAACCGATGCTGAATTTTTTGGAGGTAGTTTAGATGATTTATCTATAGCTATTCAAAATGAAATACCCGTATTAAGAAAAGAATTTATTATAGATGAGTTTCAAATTATTGAAGCAAAGGCTTATGGCGCTTCAGTGATATTATTAATTGCTTCATGCTTAACACCCGCCACTACGGAATTATTAGCGGGTACGGCGAAAGAGCTAGGTATGGAAGTTTTATTAGAATTACACGACGAAACAGAACTAGAACATATTTGCGATGAAGTAGATTTTGTGGGTATAAACAACAGAAGTTTAAAGTCTTTTGAAGTGAATATTAATCATTCATTAGAACTTAAAAATAAACTACCTAAAGGGAAATTAAGTATTGCTGAAAGTGGTATTTATAGTGAAGAGACTTATCGATTATTAAAAAAAGAAGGCTTCGATGGTTTTTTAATGGGAGAATATTTTATGAAAAAGGAAAATCCAGCATTGGCATTTGAATTATTTACAAAAGCAATTAAAACAAACTAAGATGCAATTTAAAGTTTGTGGCATAACAAATATTGAACAAGCCGAGGCTATTACCAGCAATGGCGTGCATTATATTGGATTTATTTTTTATCCAATTTCGAAGAGATATGCGCTGGCTAATTTAAGTTTAGAAGATATTGCTGCGTTTAAACCAGCTACCGCTAAAAAAGTAGGTGTATTTGTGAATGAGGCTATTGAAAATGTTTTAGATACCGCTCGTAAAGCAGGACTTGATATGATTCAATTACATGGAGACGAGGACGCTTCCTATTGTGCAGCCATTCAAGAAGCCTTTCCTGTTATTAAAGTATTTAGAGTTTCCAAAGACCTGCCCAATTTCACTGCTTTTGAAAATGTGGCTGCTTATTATTTATTTGATACCGACAGCGCTTTGTATGGAGGCACGGGTCAGCATTTTAATTGGGAGCTAATTAAGAAAACAAGATTCAATAAACCTTTTTTCTTAAGTGGCGGTATTGGTATTAATGATGTACAAGGAATACAAGTATTGAAAGCGGCCACTGCCGGCAAGGATTTAGTGGCCATAGATATGAATAGTAAATTTGAAACAAGTCCAGGAATTAAAAATATTGAATTAATTAAAACTTTTATAGATGCCTTTATTTAATGTAAATGAGAATTATCAAAACCCTACAGCAGAAGGTTACTATGGTGACTTTGGGGGAGCCTATATTCCAGAAATGTTATATGGCAATGTGGAGACATTGAAAACGCAGTATTTGCAAATTATGCAAGACCCTAGTTTTCAAGCAGAGTTTCAACAGCTATTGAAAGACTATGTGGGAAGACCTACACCTCTTTTTTTAGCAGAGCGGTTAAGCAAAGAAATAGGTGCTACTATTTATTTAAAAAGAGAAGACCTCTGTCATACAGGGGCACATAAAATAAATAATACCATTGGTCAAATTATTTTAGCGCAAAAATTAGGCAAGAAAAAAATTATTGCTGAAACGGGGGCTGGTCAACATGGTGTGGCAACGGCTACTGTATGTGCCTTAAAAGGAATGGAATGTGTGGTATATATGGGAGAAAAAGATATTGAAAGACAGGCGCCCAATGTAGCGCGTATGAAAATGTTAGGAGCAACCGTTATTCCTGCAAAAAGTGGAAGTAAAACTTTAAAGGATGCCACAAATGAAGCCATTAGAGCTTGGATTAACGAGCCTAATGAAACACATTATATTATAGGTAGCGTGGTAGGGCCGCATCCTTATCCAGATATGGTTGCGCGTTTTCAAAGTGTGATTAGTGAAGAAATAAGAAAACAATTAAAAGAAAAAACAGGTACTGAACTTCCAACCCATGTAGTGGCCTGTGTAGGTGGAGGCAGTAATGCAGCAGGTGCATTTTATCATTTTTTAAATGAAACTACTGTTCAACTTGTAGCTGTAGAAGCAGCAGGTCATGGAGTGCATTCAGGTTTAAGTGCTGCCACTACGCAGTTAGGTACCCCAGGTATTTTACATGGCTCTAAAAGTATAGTTATGCAAACCAGTGATGGTCAAGTGGTGGAGCCGCATAGTATTTCTGCAGGTTTAGATTATCCGGGTATTGGCCCCTTGCATGCTTATTTATATGAAAGCAAAAGAGGAACATTCTTAAGTGCCACGGATGAAGAAGCATTGGAGTCGGCATTTCACCTTTCAAAAATAGAAGGCATTATTCCTGCACTAGAAACGGCGCATGCTTTTTCAGTGCTTCCAAAAATGAATTTGAAAGCTTCTGATGTGGTTGTGGTTTGTTTAAGTGGTAGAGGTGATAAAGATTTAGCCACTTATATGGAACATTTATAAAGCATAAAATAAAAATATGTCTAAGTTAGAGTTAGTATTTAAAGAAAAGTCGAAGCGTATTTTAAATGTGTATTGCACTGCTGGATATCCTGCATTAGATAGCACTATGAAAGTAATGGCAAGTTTGCAAAAAAACGGCGCGGACATTATTGAATTAGGCATGCCCTATAGTGATCCCTTAGCCGATGGAGAAGTGATACAAGTAAGTAGTATGAAGGCCTTAGCAAATGGTATGAATATTGCTGTTTTATTTGAGCAAATTCAGGATATGCGAAAAAGCATTTCTATTCCTGTGATATTAATGGGCTATATGAATCCTATTTTACAATATGGTTTTGAAGCTTTTTGTAAAAAAGCAAAAGAAGTAGGTATTGATGGACTTATTTTGCCCGACCTTCCTTTATTTGAATTTGAACAGTCTTATGGAAAAATAATTAAGGAAAATGGTTTAGACTTTATTTTCTTAGTGACTCCAGAAACACCCGAGCAAAGAGTAAAAAAATTAGATAGCTTAACAAATGGGTTTTTATATGCAGTAAGTTCTTCTGCCACCACTGGGAAAGACAAGGATTTTAATGTAGTTGCCCAGTATTTGCAAAAATTACAAAACATGCAATTAAAGAATCCCATTTTAGTGGGTTTTGGCATTAAGGATAAGGCTACCTTTGATGCAGCCACTGTGCATACGCAAGGAGCCATTATTGGTTCTGCTTATATTCAGGTTTTATCTAAAGGCGGGGATATTGAAACAAGTACTAGCCAATTTTTAAATAGTGTTTTAAGCGCCTAGGTAAATAAACAAATGAAAACAGTCATCATTAAGTACAATGCAGGTAATATTCAATCGGTGCTATATGCACTCGAGAGATTGGGCGTGTCTGCCATGGTTACTGATTCTATGGAAGAAATAAATACCGCCGATAAAGTTATTTTTCCAGGCGTTGGGGAAGCGAGCACTGCTATGCAATACATAAGAGAAAGAAATTTAGATACGCTTATAAAAAATTTAAAGCAACCCGTTTTAGGTATTTGTTTAGGTATGCAGTTAATGTGTACACATTCCACAGAAAATAACACTAGTTGTTTAGGTATTTTTGAGGAACAAGTAAAGGAATTTGAAACCAGCGACCTAAGTATTAAAATCCCTCAAATGGGTTGGAATACAATTGCTGCATTGAAGACCCCCTTATTTAAAGGTATTGCAGAAAATAGTTTCGCCTATTTTGTACACGGCTATTTTGCTGCTTTAGGAAAACATACTATTGCCACTACCCATTATATTCAAGACTACAGTAGTGCTTTACAGAAGGATAATTTTTATGGAGTGCAATTTCATCCAGAAAAATCGGCTAATGCAGGTGAACAAATTATACAAAATTTTCTAGCGCTATAAATAGAATTGTAAGAATAAACGAATTAAGAATAAAAGAAAAAATAAGTAAAGTCAAAAGAATAATAAATAACAAATTAGATGCAAATTATACCGGCTATAGATATTATTGAAGGCAAATGTGTTCGTTTAACGGAAGGAGATTACGCGCAAAAGAAAATATACAACGAAGACCCCTTAGAAGTGGCCAAGGCATTTGAAGGTATTGGATTAATGCGCTTGCATTTAGTTGATTTAGATGGCGCCAAAGCCGGACAGGTAGTGAATTGGAAGGTTTTAGAAAAAATTGCCAATAATACAGAACTGAAAATAGATTTTGGAGGGGGTATTAAAACGGAGGCTACTTTAAAAACCGTATTAGATACAGGAGCTACTTATGCAACCATTGGAAGTTTGGCCGTTAAAAATGAATTATTATTTCAAGAGTGGATAGCTAGGTTCGGGGCCAAGGTTTTTATGTTAGGCGCCGATGTATTGGATGAAAAGATAGCCATTGGTGGTTGGTTAGAGAAGACAGAGATATCGGTATTTGATTTTATGAAATCATATATAGATAAAGGGGTAAAGCAAATTTTTTGCACCGATATTAAAAAAGACGGCAAATTACAAGGCCCTTCTATTGAGCTATATCAAAAAATTATAGATCAATTCCCCAATTTGCATTTAATCGCTAGTGGGGGTGTAAGTTCTCTAGATGATTTAATAGAACTAGAAGAGATAGGATGTAGCGCTGCTATTGTGGGCAAGGCTATTTATGAAAATAAAATTACCATTTCGGAATTAGCCAATTTCAATTAATTCATTTCATTTTTAACGAATACCATTCATGTTAACCAAACGCATTATACCTTGTTTAGATATCAAAGACGGCCGCACTGTGAAGGGTGTGAACTTTGAGCAGTTAAGAGATGCAGGAGACCCTGTAGAACTAGCTGCTTTCTATGCAAGCGAGGGTGCAGACGAATTGGTATTCTTAGATATTACAGCCACCGTTGAAAAGAGAAAAACTTTAAGTGAGCTAGTGAATAAAATGGCACATAAAATTAATATTCCTTTTACGGTAGGTGGGGGTATTCAAACAGAAGAGGATGTCAGTATTTTATTACAAAATGGAGCCGATAAAATTTCTATCAATACAGCTGCTTTTCAAAACCCAGACATCATTCATCGCTTTGCCAAAAACTTTGGAAGCCAGTGTGTGGTACTTGCTATTGATACAAAATTAGAAGCCGATGGTAATTGGTATGTGTATTTAAAGGGCGGCAGAGAAAAGACCAATACCTTAACTATGGACTGGGCTAAGCAAGCGGTAGACCTTGGTGTAGGAGAAATTTTATTAACCTCTATGAATCATGATGGCACTAAGCAAGGTTTTGCCTTAGATATAACTGCAGCTTTATCTTCAGCCTTAGCTGTTCCTATTATTGCATCGGGTGGTGGGGGCAATGAAGCTCATTTTTATGATGTTTTTACAACAGGCAAGGCCGATGCTGCATTGGCCGCTAGTATATTTCATTATAAAGAAGTTGCCATCCCTCATTTAAAAAAATATTTAAACAATAAAGGGCTTGCGATAAGAATTTAAATCGTCAAACTAAAGAAAAGATATAACTAATCATATTACTAACTATTTAACTAACTATTCAACTAACTAACTAATACATTCACTATGAATATCAATTTTACAAAATACGCTGACGGCCTAGTGCCCGCCATTGTGCAAGACGCAAATACTAAAACTGTTTTAATGTTGGGCTTTATGAATCAAGCAGCAGTTGACGCAACGTTTGCCGAAGGCAAAGTCACTTTCTATAGCCGTTCTAAAAATAGATTATGGACTAAGGGTGAAGAGAGTGGAAATTTCTTGAATTATATAAGTATGTCTTTAGATTGTGATCAGGATAGTTTATTAATTCAAGCAAGTCCTGAAGGTCCTGTTTGTCATATGGGTACTGATACTTGTTGGGGAGAAGACAATAATACAAGTATTGCATTTTTAAATATTTTAGAGCAAATTATTGCAGATAGAAAAAAGGCAGATCCTTCAAGCTCTTATGTAGCTGGCTTATTTGCTAAGGGTATTAATAAAATAGCGCAGAAAGTAGGAGAAGAAGCGGTAGAAATGGTGATTGAGTCTAAGGACAATAATGAGCAGTTATTCTTAGACGAGTCGGCCGATTTATTGTTTCACTATATGATACTTTTACAGTCTAAAGGCTATCAATTAGCTGATGTGGCCAAGGTTTTAGCTCAAAGACATAAACCCTAAAATTAAATACTTATATTTGATAGCTTAACTGAATAAAAATTTTTTCAATACATTAATACAAATACAATGATCAAAAAAATACTATTAGTTGCAATACTTGCCATTTGCTGCATGAATTTAACTGCGCAGTCTTTACAAATGACTGGCAACATGAAAAATGTACCCGACCAAATTGTAGTTACTTTATTAGATGGCATGGCCAATAAGGAAGTAGCGACTGCCACTGTTGTAGGGGGGAAGTTTGAATTAAAAGCAACTCTAGCAAACACGGGTATTTATGTAGTTTCTTTTAAAGGTGTTAAAGGACAGATACCATTATTTATTGGTAACGATATAATTAGTATGGAGGGAGATGTGAATGCGCCTAAGGAAATTATTTACCAAGGTTCTCCAAGTCAAGATGTGTATCAATCTTATATGAAAAATTTAGACCCATTAATGTCTGGTTATTTTGGAAGTTTAAACGCAGCGCAGGCAGAAAAAGAGGCTACTAAAAAAGACTCTATTGGAAAACAAGCTGAATTACAATCACAAGCTATAATTGCTGAGTATCAAAGAACAAGTAAAATAAATAATCAGTCTCCAGTGACTACATTTTTCTTGTTTCAAATGGCGAATATATTTCCCGCTGTTAAAGAAACTTTAAGCGATTATTATGCTGCTTTAGAGGGGGATGCTAAAAAAGGAACTTTTGCTGACGTAATAGAGAAAACTTTACAATCTGCCGGCTTAGGTAAAATTGGTTCAGTACTTCCAGAGTTTACACAAAATGATATGAATGGTAAACCTTTAAAGCTGTCTTCTTTAAGAGGCAAATATGTACTTGTAGATTTTTGGGCTAGCTGGTGTGGCCCTTGTCGTGCAGAAAATCCTAATGTGGTAAAAACATACAATGCATTTAAAAATAAAAACTTCACAGTCTTAGGCGTCTCTTTAGACCAGGATAAAGCAAGATGGTTAGAAGCTATCAAAAAAGATGGCCTTACATGGTCGCATGTAAGTGATTTAAAATACTGGAATAATGAAGTAGCGGTGCAGTTTGGTATTCAAAGTATTCCTGCTAGTTTCTTGATTGATCCGAATGGCGTCATTATTGGTAGAGATTTAAGAGGAGATGATTTAGTGAAAGCACTTAAAGCAGTTATTAAGTAAATATTTTCGATAAAGATTAAGTTCTACTACTAAAAATAAAAATTTCTTATAAAAAAGCCCTCTGAATTTCAGAGAGCTTTTTTTGTGTATGAATACAGAAGTATTTTAAATACTATTTTATATATTTTTTGCCTAGCCAACTTTCTGAAATAGATTGTAGCCAATCTTTTTCCATAGCTGCTTTATTAGCTACTAAATTATTAAAGTATAAGGTTTCTTTTTCTAAAATGCCATTTTCTAAAGCATAACCTACTTGAGCAAGAGGAATGGTTTGTACTTTATCCTTTACCCAGAAAGCCAAGAGCTCTCTATTGAACATTTGTACATTATTCATTACCTCAATTTGCTTTATCACATGCACCGAGCTATCCGTGCTGCAACCACCCACGCCTGTTTGAGACTCGTCCGCCATCATCACTATAAACTGGCCATATAAAATTGTGGCAAAACCTTTAACGGGTGCACCATGGCTTTTCCAGTTATCCGTAAAAGCTTCTAGTATTTCTTCTGCTTGAAATAGTTCTGGCAAAGTAAAAGTTCTATTACTTTGATATATCCATGTCTTTGACATGGGATGAAAATCTTCAGGCAGTATGGTTTTTAAATCTACAGTCATTTTACTTATTTATTTTTATTGCATTGCTTTTGCAATTATCTCAGCTATATCTAATACTTCTGTACCTACTTCTTCGTCTCTGTTTTTAATACCATCGCTTAACATGGTATTACAAAAAGGGCAGGCGCTTGCTACAAAGTCGGACTTAGTCTCAATGGCTTCGTCGGCTCTTTCCATATTCACTCTTTTATCTCCTTTTTCTTCTTCTTTAAACATTTGTGCCCCACCGGCACCGCAACAAAGTCCCTTGGACTTGCATCTTTTCATTTCTCTTAATTCCATTTCTAAGCTTTCCAAGACCTTTCTAGGGGCTTCATAAATTTCATTGGCCCTTCCTAAATAACAACTATCGTGGTAAGTAATTGATTTACCCTTCCATTCGTTGCTATCGGTGAATTTAACTTTACCTTGCTCTATGAGTTCTTGTAAAAATTGAGTGTGGTGTATCACTTCATAATTACCTCCTAAAACAGGGTACTCATTTTTTAAAATATTAAAGCAGTGTGGACAGGTTGTCACTATTTTTTTTATTGAGTAGCCATTCAAAATTTGTATGTTTTGATAAGCCATCATTTGAAACATAAATTCATTGCCTGCTCTTCTTGCAGGATCGCCGGTGCAAGCTTCTTCTTTACCTAAAATAGCATAGTTAACACCTGCTTTATCAAGTATGGTGGCGAAGGCCTTCGTTATTTTTTGGGCACGTAAATCAAAGCTACCTGCACAACCCACCCAAAATAAAACTTCGGGGGTTTGTCCGCTAGCCATCATCTCTGCCATGGTACTTACTTTCATAAATATTTTTTTATGCTTGATTTGTCCAGGCGTCTCTATCGTCTGGGGCAAATTTCCAAGGTGCAAAATTATTTTCAATATTACTAAACATGCTATTCCACTCCTGTGGTGCATTACTTTCTTCCATCACTAGTGACCTACGCAGTTCCATAATAATATCTAAAGGAGAAATACTCACAGGACATTCTTCCACACAGGCATTGCAAGTAGTACAGGCTCTTAATTCTTCCACCGTAATATAATCGTGTAGTAATGACTTATTATCAGAAACAAATTTTTGATTTAAATCCATATTCTTACCCACTTCTTCTAATCTATCTCTAGTGGCCATCATAATTTTACGAGGGCTTAATAATTTTCCTGTAATGTTGGCAGGGCAGGCTGCAGTACATCTTCCACACTCGGTACAACTATAAGCGTCCATTAAGTTTTTTGAACTTAAGTCCATTACATCCTTAGCGCCAAAATTGGCAGGAGCAGCGGCTCCAATAGGGGCTAGTTCAGGTTGCATGGCATACAATACTTCATTTTGTACTTCAGGCATATTATGCATCATGCCCTTAGGTGTTAACGGCGCATAGTATGTATTAGGGAAGGCTAAAATAATATGTAAGTGTTTTGAATAAGGTAGGTAATTCATAAAAATATAAATACCTATAATATGTAACCACCAAGCTGTATGTTCAATAATAAAAAGCGTATTACTATTAATACCACTCAATAAGGGCTGAAGGCTAGCGGAAATTATAAAATGCGTTTCAGTATCGGCTGCATTCATTATTAAAAACAAGCTCATTAAAATAATCTCTGCAATTAAAATATAATTCGCATCGGAACGGGGCCAGCCAGCTAAGTCACTACTCATAAACCTTTTTAGTTTTAGTATATTTCTTCTTACTAAAAAAACTATGCAAGCTACTAGTACTAAGGCTGCTAGTATTTCAAAACTATTAATAATGAATTTGTATAAAGAAGCCAATCCAAATTGTTCAAAATAGGTTTCAAAAATGCGGTGGGTGCCTAAAATTCCATCGGCCATAATTTCAAGCAGCTCAATATTAATAATGATAAAACCAACATATAGAATTAAGTGTAAAATAGCAACAATGGGTTTTTTAAACATTTTCTTCTGCCCCAAGGCTAATAAGAAAACATTTTTCCAGCGTCTTGCTTTTTGATCATTCACAAAACCAGCTTTACCTATTAAAATATTTCTTCTAATTTTAAGTAAGTTCTTACCAAAAAGATAAAGCGCCGTAGCGGTAATAATAATAAAGAGGATTTGAGCTATAGCAGCCATAAGGGTAATTGAATAATCAAAACTAGTACAAATTTAACCCATTTTTGAAAGCCAAAAATCTAAAATGCCTACTTAATTGGATAACTTGCAATTATTGCTTAAAATTGCTTTTTAATTAGTGTAAATATGAGTCTGACAATAGCCCAAAAAGTTGAACAATGGTTGACTGGTAATTATGACCAGGCCACTAAGGACGCTATTGCCATAATGCAGTCAAAGCCAGGCGATGAATTAGCCGATAGTTTTTATAGAAACCTAGAATTTGGAACGGGTGGCTTAAGAGGAATTATGGGAGTAGGTACCAATAGAATTAATAAGTATACTATTGGTATGGCTACCCAAGGTTTTGCGAACTACCTTAACAAGACTTACCCTACTGAAAAAATATCGGTGGTCATTGGGCATGATAGTAGAAATAATGCAAGATTTTTTGCTGAAACCACGGCACAAGTTTTTGCTGCCAATGGCATTAAAGTTTTTTTATTTGAAGCCCTTCGCCCAACTCCTGAATTAAGTTTTGCCATTAGAACCCTGGGAGCTAAAGCAGGTGTCGTTTGTACTGCTTCTCATAATCCTAAAGAATATAATGGGTATAAAGCCTATTGGAATGATGGCGGACAATTAGTACCTCCACATGATAAAAATGTAATCACGGAAGTGGAAGCCATACAATCTATTGATGATGTGAAATGGGAAGGAGGCGCCTCTAATATTGAACTAATTGGAACTTCCATGGATGATGCATATACAAAAATGCTTCAGACCTTAAGTGTGTATCCAGAAGTGATTGCGAAGCAACACGACTTAAAAATTGTTTATACTCCAATACATGGCACAGGTATTACTTTAGTGCCCAAAGTTTTAGCTGCTTATGGATTTACCAATGTACATGTAGTAGAAGAACAGTCCATACCTGATGGTAATTTTCCTACAGTGAGTTATCCAAATCCAGAAGAGAGTGAAACAATGAGCATAGGTTTGGCGAAGGCGAAGGCCATGGATGCCGATATTGTGCTTGGAACCGACCCCGATGCAGATAGAGTAGGTGTGGGTGTTAAAAACCATAAGGGTGACTGGGTACTTATGAATGGGAATCAGACAGCCGTTCTAGCATTTGCCTATATGATGGAGGCGCGCAAGGCCAAGGGTATTGCAAAGCCCAATGATATGGTCATTACTACTATTGTCACCACTGCTATGATTAATGAAGTAGCTAAACAAAACAATGTGAACTGTTATAATGTATTAACAGGTTTTAAATGGGTGGCTGAACTAGTCAAAGAAAAAGAAGGTAAAGAGAATTATATTATTGGAGGAGAGGAAAGTTTTGGATTAATGATAGGAGATCAAATTAGAGATAAGGATGCTGTAAGTGCTGTTGCCATTTTATGCGAAATGGCTGCTTATGAAAAAGCAAAAGGTAGAAGCTTATTTGATAAACTCATAGAACTATATGTACAATATGGTTTTTACTATGAAAACTTAATTAGTATTACCAAAAAAGGAATGAATGGTCAGGCAGAGATTGCAAAGATGATGGAAGACTACAGACAATCTCCTCCTACTATGATAGATGGAGAAGCGGTAACCACTTTATTGGATTATGAATTACAAGTAGGTAAAAATTTGGAAACAGGGGAGACTTGGAAAATAAATTTACCAAAAAGCAATGTGCTGCAATTTATAACAGCCAATGGTAGTAAAATTTCAGCTAGACCTAGTGGCACAGAGCCTAAAATAAAATTTTATTTTAGTGTGAATACAATATTAAAAGACAAAGCAAGTTTTGATATTACTTATCAAATGCTACAAGAAAAAATCAAGGCCATCATTTCATCAATGCAATTAAATTAATAGCATGAGAAAATGGGAAGATTTAGTAGATACTTATTTGCATAAAGGACTTAGAAAAAAATTAGTAGAAATTTTAAAGGAGAAAGGCATCACCGATTTAAAAGTATTGGAAGCCATTCATGCTATACCTAGGCATTATTTTTTAGATTCTGCCTTTGATAAAATTGCCTACGAAGACCGCGCCTTTCCCATAGCTGCCGACCAAACCATTTCACAACCTTATACGGTGGCTTATCAAACCCAATTACTACAAATTAAGAAAGGGGAGAAAGTGCTTGAAATAGGCACTGGGAGTATGTATCAGACCACAGTGCTAGCCGCCATGGGTGCCCAAGTTTTTACTATTGAAAGACAAAAACAATTGTTCGAACAAACGCCTACTTTTCTTTTTAAAGAACAGTATCCCAATATTCAATTTTTCTTTGGGGATGGTTTTGAAGGCCTACCCTTATTAGCGCCCTTTGATAAAATATTAATTACAGCAGCTGCACCTAAGATTCCAGAAAAATTATGGGCACAATTAAAAGTGAGCGGCAAAATGATCATTCCTTTAGATGAAACCGACGCAGCGCAAAGAATGCTAAGGCTTACTAAAAAAAGAGACGGCTCTGTAAAACAAGAGAAGTTTGATACTTTTTCTTTTGTACCTATGCTAGAAGGAAAAACCCAGAAATAAACTTTCTATCTTTTAAAAAATTTATTGAGGAGGCATTTGATCCATACCGCCGCCATCTTCTGATTTAGTATTCTTACGTTTTAATAAGTTCATATCAAATTTTCCAAAACGGTAAGAGAAGTTCAATCTAAAGAACTGTTGGTCTCTCACTCTTGTTACGTTTTGAATAAAGTATTGACTTTCTGAATAGGTTTTATTCACTCTTGTTTTAAATACATCACTTACACTGAAAGATAAACTAGCTGTTCTGCCTCCAGTTAAAGTCCAATCTTTTCGAAGGGCCATATCAAAGTCATAATAAGGAAGGTTATAACCTTGTGCAGTAGACTGAGGGCCACCGAAGCCGCCACCACCCATACCACCGAAGCCGCCTCCGCCGCCACGTCCACCACCACCTGGAGGTAGAATTGTTTTGGCTTGGTATTGACCACTAAATTGGAAAGTATATCCTTTTGGTAATTTGAAAGTATTATTCATCTTGCTAAACCAACTGGTTAAATTATTATTTACATCTTGACCAGGTATGGTAGCTTCTATAGAAGAATTAAATAAGTTAAAACTTAAGTTCATATCCCACCATTTAGCAATAGCAGTTTTATTACTTAATTCAAGTCCATAAGTAATAGCCGTGTTGGCATTAATATAAGAACTATAAAAAGCAGAATCGTTGGTAATAGGGTTAATAGCCTTGTAGATATAGTTGGTAATTAAGTTAGTACTATACTTATAATAGGCATTGGCTAAAAAATTAGACCCTTTTTGATAAGCGTTGTTATATCCTAATTCAAAAGAATGCGTGAATTGAGGATCTAAGTTGGGATTACCCACTGAGATGTTTAAAGGATCGGTATAATCTGGGAAGGGTTGCAATTGAAAGAAGTTAGGCGCATTGATACGCTTTGAGTAATTCAATTGAACATCTTGTTTGTCATTTACTTTATAAGTAATAAAGGCGCTTGGGAATAAAGAGATAGGGAATGACTTTTTAAAATGTAAAGAATCAAAACCTTTATTGTTTTGAACATCCACAGTATAAGACCTGTTCTCTGCTCTTAAGCCTACTTGGTAGCTTAAATTATTCTTTTTCCCATTTAAGTTTACATAACCAGCTAAAATATTTTCACCATAATTGTATTTTGTACTCACACTGCTTAAGTAAATATTATTTCTAAATTGGTCCCTGCTATTATATTCATCTCTAGTATTATAACGAATACCTGTCTCAAACTTTACAGCATTTTTAAATTCGCGTGTATAATCAATATTGGTGGTGTAGTTTTTATTGTTACCTGCTCCATTACTTCTTTGATTTAGAAAACTTGAATTAACAGTGGACCAGTTATTACTAGTAGACTCGTTGTAATTAAAATCGGCAGTGATTTCATGTCCTTGTTCTGCAAATAAATGCTTGAAACCTAATTGGCCGCCTTTATTTAAGAAATCAAAATTGGAGGCGTTGTCTAAGCGGGTAGCAGGCTTATTGTTTAATGAATCTAAGGTTTGAGTACCTGTAGAACCCATTCCACCTTGCATAATATTGGTGTATAAAGAGAATGAATTTCTATTGTCTGGCAAATAGTCCATACCTGCTCTATAGAAATTAAAAGAACCATTACCTGTATTATCACTAATTGTATTGACAAAGCTTGGTAGGCTAGTGCCTAAAATTTCTCTTTCATTTTTACTATTAGAAATAGATTTTCTTCCATTGATATTAGCGCTTAATGAAAAGTTCAATTTGTTATCTCTAAGATTTAAATCTCCACCGCCATTAAATTTTCCACGCATATCTACACCCGATCTAATACCGCCATTGTAACCATTCTTTTTATTCTTCTTTAATACAATGTTTAAAATACCTGCATTGCCACCCGATGCATCATATTTAGCAGAAGGGTTGGTAATGATTTCAACTTTATCAATAATGTCTGCAGGAATTTGATCCATGGTTAAAGTTGTAGGACGGTTGTCAATTAATAAGGTAGGACTTGCATTTCTTAAAGTCACACTGCCATCAATATCTACATTTAAATTAGGAATGCTTTTCATGACTTCCACAGCTGTTTGCCCTGTACTCACTAAGTTTTTATCTACATTGAATATTTTACGGTCAATACCCATTTCAAATTGAGGTTTAGCAGTAGAAGTGACTGTTACACTTTGTAAATCGTTAGGGGACTCTTCTAATTTAATATTGCCTAAATCTTTATCTACTAAGGCCATCATTTCTTGCATGCTTTGTCCACCACCCATTTTTATGCCAAAGCTTAATTGCTTTTCTATTTTTTTATATCCTACGCTTGAAATACTTAGTTTGAAATTGCCCATCACAGGTAAGTTTTCAAAACTAAAATCGCCATTGGCGGCAGTCAACATAGTGCCTAAAATAGCCTCGCTTGTTTTTTTGGTAATAGGGTCGAATTTGCTTCCTTTTATTTGAAGTGTTACACCTTCAATTCCTTTTTTATTGGCATCAATTATTTTGCCATAAAAATGTCCCTGATTCATGTTGGCACCACCAGCCCTTGCTGCAACAGATGCAGGAATTTGAGCGTAGGTATTCATTTGAATGAGTAAAAAAGAAAGGAGGATAAATATATTTTTCATACTACTTGGATGCGTTTTTGTACTTGAGGTTTATTTGATTTGCAAATATCTGCCATAATCTCTAAGGATGGCAGTAAGAATGTATAAACGGCAATTTAAAGGGTACTTAAAATGAGCTTTATAACAAAGCCCCAAATAAAACCTAGGGCAAAAGCCATTATTCTAATTTTTTGGGTTGCTTTTAACAGGTATATTTCAAGTTCTTTAGACCATTTGTTTTCTATGTTCAACAAAAAGTTTGTTGCTGTTGATTGTGTAAATTCGGATAGAAGGCCAGGGAAAATCTGCTCTAGCTCTTCTAAGAAGACTTCTTTTAGTTGCGTAATGGTTTTATCTCCTATAAACATGGAAATAACAGGCATTTTTTGGACCAATCTTTCTTTAAAAAACGCATCCAATTTGCTGTCTATAAAAGGAAGTAATTTTTGAAAGCTATCCCCCTGCGTTAATGGGGGTAGTATTTGATGCATTGAAATTTGACCTGCCTTTTTTGCAAAAAGACTATGCCACTGCCTTCCGGCTATGCGTATACTTTGATGAGGGAAGAAAACGATTTTAATAAAGCCCCAGCTAATAAGCCAGCCAAAGCAGGCTACTAATAAAGGCAATAAAACTATTTGCATACAAAATTAGTTAACATAAAAAAACCTATCCTTCGCCCGAATGATCGGAAAGGATAGGTTTTGGGGAGAACGATGGGTCTCGAACCCACGACCTACAGATCCACAAACTGTCGCTCTAACCTACTGAGCTACGCCCTCCATTTAGGGTCGCAAAAATACGTTAAATAAGGAACCAAAGAAAGAAGTTTTCCATGTTTTTATAAATTTGTCATAAAAATGATGGCTTTATTTCAATTATAGTCCTATGATAGGCATTTTATACTATTTTTGAAATACTTCATGCACGAGATTATGACATACGTAAAACAAAATAAGTGGAAATTTTTTGCCACTTTGGTACTAGTAGGAGGGTTGTTTTTCGCTTTTAACACCTTTAATGCTGCTAATTCAGAAACTTCAGAAATTAGACATAGAAAGTTATTGTCTACAGTAGGTCGCTTGCTAGAAAGTGAACATTATAGCCCAAAGGTTATTGATGATAAATTTTCGAAAGAAGTGTTCGATGCTTATTTAAAAGTATTGGATCCTGAAAAAAATATTTTACTTCAAACAGATATTGATTCTTTAAAAGTTTTTGCGACTAGTATTGATGATGAAATACATGGAGCAGCTATTCAATTTGAACCAGCGGCGAACGGAATTTATGAAAGAAGAGCAAAAGAAATAAAAGCCATTTTTGAATCTATTATAGATAAGCCATTTGATTTCACTACAGACGACTCTCTAATGGTAGATACTGATAAGATGAGTTATGCAAGTAATGAAGCCGAAAGAGTGAAAAGATGGAACCAAGCTATTAAGTATAAAGTCTTGGACAGGTATGTTAGCTTAATTGAAGACAGAGAAAAACATGCTAAGGCAAAAGCCATTGCAGATACTAGTAAAATAAAGGATACAGTTAAAGATAATTTCATTGTTAAAACAGATATTGAGTTGGAAGCTGATGCACGTGCGACCATCAAAAAAAATTATATTAAACGATTCAGCCTTTTAGAAAAAACTTTTGACAAAGAAAAAAGATTTGAATCGTTTTTAAATACCATTACGGGTTTAATGGATCCGCATACCGATTATTTTGCACCAGTTGAAAAAAGATCATTCACTGAACAAATGAGTGGTACTTTCTATGGTATTGGGGCTCAATTAACGCAGGATGATAATGGTGTGAAAATTGCTAGTATACAACCTGGTGGAGCTGCTTGGAAGTCGGGCTTATTGGTCGTAAATGATGTCATTGTTAAAGTTGCACAAGGCGCGGAAGAGCCGGTGGATGTTACAGGATATGAAACCACTGAAGCTGTAAAATTAATTAGAGGTGATTTAGGCACTGAAGTAAGACTAACTGTTAGAAAGCCAGATGGTACGACTAAAGTAGTTGCTTTAATTAGAGAGAAAATTGTACTTGATGAAGGTTTTGCAAGAAGTGCTGTGATTCAAAATGGCAATGAAAAAATTGGCTATATATTACTTCCCGATTTTTATGCCGACTTTGAAAGAGAAGATGGTGCAAGATGTTCAAAAGATATTGCGAAGGAAGTAGAAAAATTAAAAGCTGAAAAAGTAAAAGGCATTATTATTGATGTTAGATACAATGGGGGTGGTTCTTTATATGAAGTAGTGCAAATGGTAGGCATGTTTATTGATAAAGGACCCGTTGTTCAAATAAGAAGTAAAGAAGGCAGGTCTCAAATACTATCAGATGAAACGCCTGGTATTTTATACGATGGTCCATTGGTAGTAATGGTAAATGAATTCAGCGCCTCTGCCAGTGAAATTTTTGCAGCTGCAATTCAGGATTATAAAAGAGGTTTAATTGTAGGAAGCACTTCAAGTTATGGTAAAGGAACAGTGCAAAGAAATGTAGCTTTCGGAAAACCATTAGATGCGATGGGTATTCAAACTGAATATGGTGCAGTGAAATTAACCTTCCAAAAGTTTTATAGAGTGACTGGAAGTTCTACACAAAGAAAAGGAGTAGTGCCAGATGTAGTATTCCCGGATGATTATGAGTTTTTAAAATACCGTGAAAAAGACAACCCATCTGCCTTGCCATGGGATGAGATGGAGCGTGCTAAGTATGCACCTTGGACAAGTTCAAATGAGATTGCTACTATTGCTTTAAAAGCCAATAATAAAATAAAGAACGATACCGCAGCCATTCGATTTAAGAAAAACTTGCAATGGGTGTCTGCTCAAGTAGATAAGTCGGTGGCTTTAGAAATTAATAAATACAGACAGTATAAAAAAGATATTCAAAATGTTATTCAACAAAATGAAAATATTTTGAAATTAAAGACACCTATGACGGTGACTGCTTTAAAAGCAGATTATGATAAGTTTTATAATAATCCAGATAAATCAAAACAAGATAGATACCAGGCTTGGTTGAAGATGGTTGCTAAGGATATTCAAATAAGTGAGTCTAGTAAATTATTAACAGAATTTGCTAAACCTAATTTAATCGCAAAAAAAGGATAGAGGCGTATGAAAGTTGAAACAGGTACCAATGTTAAAACATGGCATGTCATATATACAAAGTCTAAATGGGAGAAAAAGGTAGACGCCTTATTAACCAAAAATGGTTTTGAAAGCTGGTGCCCTGTTCAAAAAAGAGAAAGACAATGGTCTGATAGAAAAAAGATTATCGAAGAGCCACTCTTTAGATCTTATGTTTTCATTAAAGCTAGCAAAGAAGACCACACCAAAATTTTATCTACCATGGGCGTAGTTAATTTTTTATACTTTCTTCGAAAGCCCGCTATTATAAGAGATAATGAAATTGAGGCTATTCGCAAATACTTAGGCCAGTCGGATGCCACTATTCAAGTGGTAGATATGGCCAATATACCCCCGCAAACAAAAGTGGAAATTAATCAGGGATTATTTATGGGGCAGAAAGGAGAAGTGGTGAAAGCGAGTAAAAAATCGGTTTATGTGAAGTTGGAAAGTATCAATATGATGATGATAGTTGAATTCAAAGCTTCTGAAGTTTCGCTCCAATAATGTTTGTAATAATCTTTCTAATAATTTTTTCTATACTAAGGTCCAATCAATAATTTGATTGCTCCATTCGGCACGAAATGGTGTTTCCACTTTTATGTAGTTATCAGTAAAACCTTCTAGCATTACAATAGATTCATTGTCTTTATTCACTTTAGGAGATTCAAATAAAACCTTTCTAGTGCTTCCTCTTTGCAATGCTGTGAAGTATTGTAATTTTTGATAAGATAAATTCCTAAGTATTTTATTTCTCTCATGACGCTCCTGCATAGGCACAATGGGCTTAATGGTCAAGGCCTTGGTAGCTGCTCTTTCTGAATAGGTAAATACATGCAAGTAAGCAATGTCTAATGCATGAATAAATTCAAGACTTTCTTTAAAATATTCTTCTGTTTCACCCGGAGAACCTACAATCACATCTACTCCAATACAAGCATGCGGCATTATTTTTTTAATTAGGTCCACTCTTTCTTGGTATAAATCACGGGTATATCTTCTTTGCATTAATTTTAAAACTGCGTTCGACCCGCTTTGTAAAGGAATATGGAAATGAGGCATGATGCGTTTACTCGTTGCTACAAATTCAATAATTTCATTGGTGAGTAAATTGGGTTCAATAGAAGAGATACGGTACCTAGGCATATTTGTTTCTTGCTCTAGTGCTTTCAGTAAATCAAAGAAATTTTCTGTATGTTTTTTACCGCCTTCTTCACTTTTTCCAAAGTCGCCTAAATTAATGCCTGTTAATACAATTTCTTTCACCCCATTAGTTGCTAAGGACTTGGCATCGGCTACTACATTTTCAATACGGTCACTTCTACTTTTACCGCGGGCCATAGGAATGGTGCAAAAAGTACAGCTGTAATCACAGCCGTCTTGCACTTTTAAAAAAGTACGGGTTCTATCATTTACGGAATAAGAACTTTTAAAATCGGTAACGGTATCTATATCGCAACTGCAAATTTTAGTCGCATCGCCCTTAGTTAAATTGGCTAAATGGGGAACGAGGTTAAATTTTTCAGCAGCGCCTAGCACTAAATCCACTCCAGGAATTTCGGCAATCTCCTTGGGTTTTAATTGAGCATAGCAGCCTGTAATCACTACAAAGCTTTCAGGGGCTAATCTTTGAATTCTTCTTACCAATTGGCGACATTCTTTATCTGCATTTTCGGTAACTGAACAGGTATTTATAACATAAATATCTGCCTTCTCCGTAAAGGCCTTTTTCTCAAAGCCTTCCTTCTCTAATTGTCTAGAAAGGGTGGAAGTCTCTGAAAAATTGAGTTTACAGCCTAAAGTATGAAAAGCGACCGATTGGTTTTTCTGCATGAGGGCTCAAAGATAAAAAACCTAGGGGGAACGGGGAAATCTTAAAATATACTTAAAGAGCCTATTATGGGCCTATTAATTTCCCATTTTGGCTAGTTTCAATTAAGTTTGCAACTA
>Ga0222712_10000552_pt1 | contig 48742 bp, 45 predicted proteins | sample C33_657DmetaG_FD_165043 | JGI IMG/M metagenome (GOLD analysis project Ga0222712, IMG submission 165043) | Estuarine water microbial communities from San Francisco Bay, California, United States - C33_657D | ecosystem: Environmental > Aquatic > Marine > Unclassified | place: USA: California... | reverse complement strand
CAACTAAGCATCCCGAAACAAGGCCGGATATAAGGATGCAGCCGACTTCTTCACAAAATCGAGCAAAACCGCTTGTCAGCCGGGAGGCATCCATATAAGCCGCGCCCTCGCGGCGATGCAGCGCTTAATCGACAGCCGCATCGCGCCGGGGCGGCACTCCCACTGGATCACACAAGGCCCAAGGCGGGTAGTAGGAGCCGCGCCCTCGAGGCGATGCGGCGCTCGATCGACAGCCGCATCGCGCCAGGGCGGCACTCCCGCAAAGGCCGGGGCGGGGCCTTTGGTCGGGTTTTTCGAAGGCAGCCGCGCCGCTAGCGCGAGCGGCGCACTCGCAGCAGTTCGTCAGCGATCATGCAGATCGCGCCCAGCGTGATCGCGCTGTCGGCCAGGTTGAAGGCTGGGAAATGCCAGCCGGCCCAGTGAAAGTCCAGGAAGTCAATGACGTAGCCGTGGAGCAGGCGGTCGATCACATTGCCGACGGCACCGCCTAGGATGCAGGCCAGGGCAAAGCAAAAAAGCTTTTGCCCTGGATGCGCTTTGAGCAGATAGACGATGAATACGGTGGCCACCACCCCCACGCCGGTGAAGAACCAGCGCTGCCAGCCCGAGGCGTCGGCCAGGAAGGAAAACGCTGCGCCACTGTTATGCACCCGCACCAGGTTAAAAAACGAGGCCACCGGCCTGGCTTCGCCGAACTGAAAAGCGCCCAGAATCAGCACCTTGCTCAGTTGGTCGAGCACCATGATCAGGATGGCCAGTGCCAGCCAGGGCAACAGGCCCGGCCCGGCTTGTGACTTGGCGGACTTTCCCATCAGGCCACCTGTCGCTGTTCGCCGCTGCCGTAGAGGTTGCTGGTGCAGCGACCGCACAGGCCTGGGTGGGCGCTGTCATGACCCACATCCTCGCGATAGTGCCAGCAGCGCTCGCACTTGGCCGCGGTGCTGGGCTGGACCTCGATTTTCATCGTCTCGCCGCTGTGGCACTCCAGCGCCGAGGTGATGAAGACGAATTTGGCGTCCTCGCCCAGGGCGGTGATCAGCGCGTGCTCGGCCGGCGGCAGCTGCACTCTGACGGTGGCCTGTAGCGAGGAGCCGACCTGGCCGGCGGCGCGCAGTGCTTCGATCTCCTTGTTGACCGCATCGCGGATCTCGCGGATGCGCGACCAGCGTTGCAGCAAGTCGGTGTCGGGCGCGCCCATCTGCGAAAACGTTTCCAGGAAAATCGACTCTGAGCTGCCGATGCTGCTCCAAGCCTCTTCGGCGGTGAAGGACAGAAACGGCGCCATCCAGCGCAGCATGGCTTGGGTGATGCGGTAGAGCGCGGTTTGCGCGCTGCGGCGCGCCAGGCTCTTGGGCGCGGTGGTGTAGAGCCTGTCCTTGAGCACGTCCAGGTAAAAAGCGCCCAGGTCTTCCGAGCAATAAACCTGCAGCTTGGAGACCACCGGGTGGAACTCGTAGACCTCGTAGTGCGCCAGGATCTCGCCCTGCAGTTGCGCCGCGCGCGCCAGCGCGTAGCGGTCGATCTCCAGCAGTTCGCCATCGGGTACCGCGTCTTGCGCCGGGTCGAAGTCGCTCACATTGGCCAGCAAAAAACGCAGCGTGTTGCGGATGCGGCGGTAGGCATCGACCACGCGGGCCAGGATTTTGTCGTCGATGTTCAGGTCGCCCGAGTAGTCGGTGGAGGCCACCCACAGGCGCACGATTTCGGCGCCCAGCTTTTGCGTCACGCTTTGCGGCTCGACCGTGTTGCCCAGGCTCTTGCTCATCTTGCGGCCCTGGCCGTCGGTGGCAAAACCGTGCGTGAGCAGACCGCGATAGGGCGCCCGGTCAAACAGCGCGCAGCCCAGCAGCAGCGAGGAATGGAACCAGCCCCGGTGCTGGTCGTGCCCTTCCAGGTAGAGGTCGGCCTCGGGGCCGGTCTCGTGGAAGGGCGGCCGGGTGTAGGCATTTTGGTGGCTGCCGCGCAGCACATGCCAGAAGGTCGAGCCCGAGTCGAACCAGACTTCCAGGATGTCGGTGCTCTTGGTGTAGTGCGGCGCGTCCTGCGGGCCCAGAATATCTTCGGGCGTGACGCGGCTCCAGGCCTCGATGCCGCCTTGCTCGACGATGCCCGCAGCCTGGTCCAGGATGTCCATGGTGCGCGGATGCAGCTCGCCCGTGTCCTTATGAAGGAAAAACGGCACCGGCACGCCCCAGCTGCGCTGGCGCGAGATGCACCAGTCGGGCCGGCCGGCAATCATGTCGCGCAAGCGGGTCTTGCCGTTTTCGGGGTAGAAGCGGGTCTGCTCGATCGCATCGAGCGCCAGCTGCCGCAGGGTCTTGGGCGCCTTGTCTTTCGTGAACACGCCTTCGCCCTCATCCATGCGGATGAACCACTGCGCAGCGGCGCGGTAGATCACCGGCGTCTTGTGCCGCCAGCAGTGCGGGTAGCTGTGCGTGATGCCTGCCGTGCTCATCAGCCGGCCGGCGAGTTTGAGCGCATCCAAAATTGCCGGAATCGCCTTCCAGATGTGCTGGCCGCCAAAGAGCGGGAAATCTGGCGCATAGGCGCCGGTACCCTGCACCGGGTTGAGGATGTCGGTGTACTTCATGCCGTGGGCGATGCACGAGTTGAAGTCGTCCACGCCGTAGGCCGGCGAGGAATGCACCAGGCCCGTGCCATCGGCATCGCTCACGTATTCGGCTAGGTACACCGGCGACAGGCGCCGGTAGCCCGCATCAGCCTCATACAGCGGATGGCGGAAGTTCAGGCCACCCAACTGCGCGCCTTTGGCGGTGGCCAGCACCGTGCCCGTCAGGCCAAAGCGCTCCAGACACTTGTCCACCAGGGTCTCGGCCAGCACCAGGCAGCCTTTGGGCGTGTCGACCAGGGCGTAGCTCAGCTCGGGGTGGGCATTGAGCGCCTGGTTAGCGGGAATGGTCCAGGCGGTGGTGGTCCAGATCACCGCAAAGCCGCTCTTGCCGGCAGGCAGGGCCTGCAGGCCGAAGGCAGCGGCCAGCTTTTCTGGCTCGTCGGTTTCGAAGGCCACATCCAGCGTGTCGCTCTTTTTGTCGGCGTATTCAATCTCGAATTCGGCCAGCGAGGAGCCACAGTCGAAGCACCAGTACACGGGTTTGAGGCCGCGGTAGACGAAGCCGCGCTCGATCACCCGCTTGAAGGCGCGGATCTCGCCAGCCTCGTTGGCATAGTCCATGGTGCGGTAGGGCCGCTCCCAGTCGCCCAGCACGCCCAGGCGCTTAAAGTCTTCGCGCTGCTGCTCAATTTGCTCGGTGGCGAAGGCCCGGCTCTTGGCTTGCATGTCGTCGCGCGAGAGCTTGCGGCCGTGCAGCTTTTCAATCGCGTTTTCGATGGGCAGGCCGTGGCAGTCCCAGCCGGGAATGTATTGCGCGTCAAAGCCGGCGAGTTGGCGGCTTTTGACGATCATGTCCTTGAGCACCTTGTTCAGGGCGTGGCCTATGTGCAACTTGCCGTTGGCGTACGGTGGGCCATCGTGCAGCACGAACAGGGGCGCTCCGGCGCGGGCATCGCGCAGCTTTTTGTACAGGCCTTTTTCGTTCCAGTCCTGCACCCAGGCGCCCTCGCGCTTGGGCAGGTCACCCCGCATCGGAAAGGGCGTATCCGGCAGGTTCAAGGTCGCGCGGTAGTCCTGGGCTTTTTCAGACATGATGAAGATAAATCCGGCTGGGGCAGGCTCAGTGCCCACAGGGGCAAAAGAGGACGTGGGGCGCAAGGCCGATCGCCCTGAGCCTGACAGATGGGCGGCGAGCGGCGCTCTCGGGGTCGGGCGACAGCCTCAAATTCGGTCGCGGGTGGTCTGCCGGTGGGTCTGCCCATGCCGCGAGGCAAACCAGGCACGTGCGTCGCTGCAGTCCCGGGCGATGCCCTCGGTCAGCGCGCTCAGCCCCTCATACTTGAGCTCGTCGTGAAGTTTGTGCAGCAGTTCCACGCGCACGATTTTACCGTAGGCCTCCTCGGCTCCCAGGGCCTGGGGCCAGTCCAGAATATGCGTCTCCAGCAGAACCCGACCGCCGTTGACGTCGTCGGCACTCAGCGAGGGCCGCACGCCCAGATTGGCCACACCGGCCAGGGGCTGAGGGCCCAGGCCGTGGACCGCCACCACAAAGATACCGCTGGCCGCCGCCTTGGCATGAGAAAAACGCAGGTTCAGGGTGCGAAAGCCGTCGCCAGCGCCCGGCGCGCTGGCGCCCAATTCGCGCCCTAGTTTGGCACCGTGCACCACATGGCCGGAAATCGCATAGGGCCGCCCCAGCAGGCTGGCGACCAAGTCCATTTGCCCCTGCGCCAGTGCCTCGCGCACGGCCGAACTCGATACCCGCAGGCCATGCACCTCGTAGCTGTTCATGCGCGCCACATCAAAGCCGAACTCATTGCCGGCGGCGTCGAGCATGGCGTAGTCGCCGGCGCGCTTGGCGCCAAAGCGAAAGTCATCGCCGACCAGCACATAGCGCACCTGCAAACCTTGGACCAGCGTGTCTTGAATGAAGCTTTGGGCGCTCTGGCGGGCCAGTGTGTCCCGAAAGGGCAGCACCACCACCTCGTCGACCCCGCAACGCGCCAACTCGGTGAGCTTGTCGCGCAGGGTCGAGATGCGGGCTGGGGCCGAGGCCGGCGCAAAGTATTCGCGCGGATGGGGCTCAAAGCTCATCACACGCACTGGCAAGCCTCGGTGCTCGGCCTCGCTGCGCAGCAGCGCCAGCATGGCTTGGTGGCCACGGTGCACGCCGTCGAAATTGCCGATGGTCAGCGCGCATGCGCTGCTCAGTTCGCGGTGCTTGTAGCCTCGGTAGATCCTCATAGAGCGCAGATTATCGGTCGGCGCGTCGCGGTACCTGGGAATCGCGCTATATTGCGGAGATTGCGTGTGCGGCCCCGGGCCGGGTCGGCCGGCGGGGCCCGCAGCGTGACCATCGATGTTCCTGTCCATCCATTTGGAGGTTCGCTTGAAGGTCTTGAAGCTGTCCGCCCAGGGTTTGCCGCAATCCTGGATCAGTCTGGAGCAGGCTGTTCTCCACTACGCAGCCGGCGAGGTGCGCTGGGAAGTCGGTGCCGAGGTAGCCCTGTTTCGGGGAGGGCATAACGCCCGCACCGGCGAGCAGTCGCAGATCCGCGTGAGCAGCATCATCGGCACGCGCGGTGTGCCCAATATCAATCCCTTCGAGCTACGCCCGGGCCTGACCAACAGCAAGCTCTTTGCCCGCGACCGCAATGTCTGCGCTTATTGCGGCGGGCATTTCCATGAAACCGAGCTGACGCGCGAGCACATCATTCCCTTTGCCCAAAATGGGGTCGACAACTGGATGAATGTGGTCACCGCCTGCCGCACCTGCAACCATCGCAAAAGCAGCCGCACCCCGGAGCAGGCTCGCATGCCGCTCCTGTACACGCCTTATGTGCCCAGCTTGTGGGAGGACTTCATCTTGCGCAACCGGCGCATCCTGGCCGACCAGATGGAGTTTTTGATGGCCCATGTGCCGCGCCACTCGCGCCTGCTCATCGAGGCTTAAAAGGGCCTCAGCTTGAGCTCCAGGGGCGGCACGCCAGTCATGGGCTGGCCGTCCATCACCCGTCGGTCCTGGATGTAGCAATGCTGGAGCAGGCCCCGCTCGTCGATGCCCAGGCTCAGTGCTTGCCCAGGCTGCAGTTTCTCATCCAGCACCTGGCGGGCGCGCTCGTACAGCGCGTCCAGGCTCAAGGGCGGCGCGCCCTCGGGGTGCGTGCCCAAGCTGTCCTGCGTTTCCACCCATTGCCGGCCGGGCGCTTCAAGCCGACGCTCGACCACCTGGTGCTGGCGCACCAACACCGTGGTGGTCGTTCGGTATCCGGTGTGGGTTTCGAAGACCACCCGGTAGTGGTAGCCCGCGTTCAAAGCGCCGCGCAGGGCCTTCCAGGTGGCCAGACTGGCTTGAAGACGGGCCAAATCAAGGGCCCGCGCCGTCTCCCGGGCACCATCGACCTCCTGTGTGGGAGACGCGGTCGGTGGCGGCGGTGGCACCCGCATAAGACCCGGCATCGGCTGAGCGCAGGCGGACAGCACCGCGACCCACAACGCCAAAGCCCCCAGCCTTGCCATCGCTGTCAGCTTGTTCAAGCAAACACGCCAGCCGTCTCCTGCATGCGCTCGGACACCTGCCCCAGGTGATGCAAGGTGTCGCCAAAGCTGAGCTCCAACTGGGTGAGCTTTTTGAAGTAATGGCTGATGATGTACTCGTCGGTCACGCCGATACCGCCGTGCAGCTGCACGCTTTGCTGGCCCACCAGGCGCATGGCCTGGCCCAGCTGCACTTTGGCTCTGGCCACCGCTTGCGCGCGCTCGGCCGCCGGCGACAGCAGCTTGAGCCAGGCGTAGTAGCTCATGGAGCGGCTCAGTTCGAGTTGCATCTTCATGTCGGCCAGGCGATGGCGCAGGGCCTGAAAGCTCGCGATGGCCACGCCGAACTGCTTGCGCTGGTTCATGTAGTCGGCGGTGATGGCCAGGCTCTTGTCCATCGCCCCCACGCCTTCGGCGCAGGCGCAGGCCGCGCCCATGTCCAGTGCTTCTTCCAGAGCCGTCAGGCCGTCGGCCGCCAGCAGCTGGGCAGGGGTGTCCTTGAGGTGCAGCTCGGCCGCGCGGCCGCCGTCCTGGGTGCCGTAGCCGTGCCGGGAGAGGCCTGGGGCACCAGATTCGACCAGGTACAGCGCGATCTGTCCACCGCGCAGGGCCGAGACGATGAAGGCATCGGCCTGATCGCCGGCGGCCACCAGGCTCTTGGTGCCGCTCAGGCGCTCGCCCTCGGCCAGGGTCTGGCAGTGCGCGGCCCGGTATCGGCCGCCGCGCTCCTGCCAGGCCAGGCTGAGCACAGCCTCGCCCGCCGCCAGCTTGGCCAGCCAGGGGGAGGTGGGTGCCAGCTGGCTGAGCAGGCGGCCGCAGATCAGCGCCTGCCCCAGGGGTTCGAGCACCAGGCCACGGCCGAGCTCTTCCATCACCACCATGGCCTCCACCGGGCCCATGCCCATACCGCCCTGGTCCTCGGGCACGGCCAGGCCACTCAAGCCCAGCTCGGCCAGCTCGCCCCAGACCTCGCGTGAAAAGCCACCGGCGGCCACGATGCTGCGGCGGCGTTCAAAGGTGTAGGCTTTGTCGACCCAGCGGGCCACCGCCTCGCGCAGCTGCAACTGGTCGTCTGAAAAATCGAAATCCATGATGCGTCCTTTCAGCCAAGCAGAGTCTGGGCGACGATGTTGCGCTGCACTTCATTGCTGCCGCCGTAAATGGTGGTCTTGCGCATGTTGAAGTAGTTCGAGGCCAGTGGCGCGCAGTGCAGGGCGCCGCCGGGGAAGGGCTGGTCGCCCTGCCAGCCGGCATCCATGGCCTCGGCAATGAGCGGCAGGGCAAAGGGGCCGGCGGCCAGCATCATCAGCTCGGTGTAGCGCTGCTGGATCTCGCTGCCGCGGATCTTGAGCAGGCCGGCGATGTCCAACGCGTTCTTGCCCGAGTTCATGGCCGAGAGCACGCGCAGCACCAGCATCTCCAGCGCGACGATGTCGACCTCCAGCAGGGCGATCTGGTCGCGAAATCGCAGGTCGTCCCAGAGACCTTCAGCCTTGGCAATGCGCTTGAGCCGCTCGAGTTCTCGCTTGGCGCGGTTGACGTCGGCAATATTGGTGCGCTCGTGGCTGAGCAGGTGCTTGGCATAGGTCCAGCCCTGGTTTTCCTCGCCGATCAGGTTTTCGGCCGGTACCTCCACCTTGTCGAACCAGACCTCGTTGACCTCGCATTCGCCGTCGAGCAGGCGGATGGGCCGCACGCTCACGCCCGGCGACTTCATGTCGATCAGCAGGAAGGAAATGCCGGTCTGCGGCTTGCCCTCGTTGCTGGTGCGCACCAGGCAGAAAATCCATTCGCCGTACTGGCCCAGGGTGGTCCAGGTTTTTTGGCCGTTGACGATGTATTTGTCGCCCTGACGCTCGGCCCGGCATTTGAGCGAGGCCAAGTCTGAGCCCGAGCCCGGCTCGCTGTAGCCCTGGCTCCACCAGACCTCGCCCGAGGCGATGCCCGGTAGGAAGCGCTCTTGCTGCGCCTGGTTGCCAAAAGCCATGATCACAGGCGCCACCATCACCGGGCCAAAGGGCACGATGCGCGGCGCGCCGGCCAGTGCGCACTCCTCTTCAAACAGGTGGCGCTGCACCGCGTTCCAGCCCGGGCCGCCAAACTCCTGCGGCCAGCCGTAGCCCAGCCAGCCTTTTTTGCCCAGGATCCGGGCCCAGGTCTGCATGTCGTCCCGGCTCAGGCGCAGGCCCTGGTGCACCTTGTGCGAAATATCGGTGGGCAGGTGCTGGCGCACCCAGTGGCGGATGTCGTCGCGAAATTGTTGCTCTGCGGGGGTGAAGTTGAGGTCCATGCGTTACTTCTTTCCTGTGTCGCTGACAAGAGGACACCGGTTTTTAGCACGACTTGGCCCCAAAGGGCGCGCTTTTCGGGGCTGAGTCTGCCCTCGCAGCGCGAGGAAAGACTTCAGTCGCCCAGGTCGAGCAGGACGCGGCCGCCCTCGATCTTCACCGGCCAGGATCGCACCGGTTCTGTGGCCGGTCCGCAGGTGACCGAGCCGTCGTGCAGGTCGAACATGGCCTGGTGAAAGGGGCATTCGACAAGGTGGCCGTCGACATAACCGTCACACAGGCGGGCGTTGCCATGGCTGCACAGGTTGTCGATGGCCCACACGCCGTCTTCGATCTTGAAGAGTGCGATGTCGCGGCCGGCGGCCAACACACTGATGCCTGCGCCGTCGAAAAGGTCGGCCTCGGCGGCCACATCGGTCCAGTTGCTCATGGTCAGATCGGGTAGATGATGGAGTTGGGGATCATTTCGCTATCGTAGACGCAAAGGCGCTCGGAGAATTTCAGGCCCTCAGGCGTGGACACGATGGTGTCGATGTAGCGGCCCACATTGAAGACCGTGCTCTCTTTGTCGAATTTGGTGCGAAACACCGCATAGTTGGCCTCGCTGTGGATGCGTCCCCCCTCCACCTTGCGCACCACTGCCGCGCCCACCACATGGCGCTGGTAGTAGGGGTCGTGGTAGAGCGTATGGCTGATGCCATAGACCCGGTCCTTGAGCATGCCCTGGCTGGTGAACGACAGGGTGGCCAGTGGAAAGCCTCTTTCGAAGTTTTCACGGGGCTGCAATCGGTAAACGCAGGGGTCGGTGAAAAAGCCGGGCCAGCGGTCCCACTGAGCGCTGTCGAGGGCCAGGGCGTAATCGGCGTAAAGCTGCTGAATGGACAGCCAGGTTTGCATGTCGACCATCATCAATCCTTCATCACCTTGCGCCAGTACTCGTACATGCCCCGAATCAGGGTCTCGGTCACCATATGGTCGGTGTTCTCGGCGCTGCGTCCGCCCAGCTCGGCCAGTGTTCGGTGGTCTGGCCGAGTCTCAAAGGCCTGCTGCGACAACTCGATCACCTCGCCGTCGTCGGCTGAGACAAAGCCGGCTGGCCCGAACAAATTGGCCTGGCGCAGGCGCCGCTCGGTCATTTCGGCCGAGTCGTCCTCAAAGCCGAAATGGGTCCAGACGAAATCGAAGGCGTCGTGGCCCACCGGCTGGATATGCCGGGTCGAGACGCTGTTGACCTGCTGCTGAAAGATGACGCTGGGAAACAAGGTCATCATGACTGCGCTGGGGCCGCCCCACCAGGGCTCGGGCACGATGTCCAGAAAGCTTGCATCGTGCAGCTCCATATTGGCTTTGAAGCTGCTGACCTGGGTGACCTGCGCGGTGTCGCCCTGGGCCTGCCCGGCCGAGCCGCGGGTCGAGATCATGGCGGCGTGGCGATGGTGTTCGTCCATCACCAATTCGGACTTGTTATCGGCCCGCCAAAGCCCGAAGGTGACAAACCAGGTGTGTAGCAGGCCCGGGTGATAGGGGTCCTTGATGTTTTCCTGCATCAGCTTCCAGTTGCCCGGAATCCGCTGGCGGTTGTAGCCCAGGATCTTGAGCGAGCGGCCGTTGAACAGCCGGTCGAAGTACCCGAGGATGGCAGGGCCCAGATAGCTCTCGAGCGATTCGACGGCGTGGTCAAAAGAGGCAAACACCACGCCGCCCCGGCTGACCACCTTGAGCCGGTTCAGGCTGTGGTCCTTGGGATCGAAGTCGGCAGGCATGCCGCCCTTGACCTGACCGTCCTGCCTGACGCCGCGGCGAAACGGCACGCCTTGCAGCTGTCCGTCGAGCGCATAGCTCCATTGGTGGTAGGGGCAGACCAGTTCCTTCTTGTTGCCGTGGCGCTCGCGGCAAAACGCCATGCCACGGTGGGCGCAGACGTTTTCCACCACGTGGATCTGGCCCTTGAGGTCGCGAGTCATCACCACCGAGCGTTCGCCGATGGCGGTGCGCTTGAAGTCGCCGGGCTGGGGGATTTCGGCCTCTAGCCCCACATAGCTCCAGTGCCCCCGGTAGAAAAACCGCTCCAGCTCTTTTTTGTGGGTCTCTTGCTGGGTATAGACCGCAAAGGGGATCCGACTGCTGTCGGCCCTTTCCCAATGAATGACGCTCTCTGGCATGGCGCTGCTCCGTGTTTGGCTGACGCGCATCATGCGCAGAGGATCAGATTTAGTAAACCGAATCTTAAATATAATCAATATTCGAAAATCAAATAATCATGCTCAGCCCCCGACTCGACCTGAACCTGCTGGTGGTGTTTCACCAGCTGCTGCTCAAGCGGCGGGTGTCGGCGGTCGCCCAGGCTTTGGGCATGAGCCAGCCTGCGGTCAGCAGCGCCTTAGGGCGGCTGCGCGCCAGTTTGGGCGATGAGCTGTTCCTGCGGACCCAGTCGGGGATGGAGCCCACGCCCTATGCCCTGCAACTGGCGCAGCCGGTGGCCGAGGCCCTGGACGGGCTGCAGCAGGCCCTGAATGTGCGCGCCGCGTTTGAGGCGAGCAGCAGCAGCCGCAGCTTCACCCTGGCCATGAACGACGTGGGCGAGATGTACTTCCTGCCGGTGCTGGTCGATGCGCTTGCGCGCCTGGCGCCGGGCGTGACCTTGCAGGTACTGAGCGTGACCGAGGCGTCCTTGAAGGAGGACATGGCCAGCGGGCGCATCGATCTGGCCCTGGGCCTGCTGCCGCAGTTGCAGGCCGGCTTTTTTCAGCAGGCGCTGTTTCGCCAGAAGTATGTCTGCCTGCTGCGGGCCGGCCACGCGCTGGCTGCGCGCAAATCGCTGAGCCTGCAGGCCTACACCGAGGCCGAGCATGTGCGCATCGTGGCGGCCGGTACCGGCCACGGCAGTCTGGATCTGGCGCTCGAGAAGAAAAAATTACACCGGCGCTTTCGCCTGACGCTGCCCCACTATGTGGCCCTGGGCGATGTGCTGCAGCACTCGGACCTGATCGCCACTGTGCCCGAGCGTTTTGCAGACCGCATCGTGGGGCCCTTTTCTCTGGCCAAGCGCGAGTTGCCGGTGGCGGTCGACGACAGTGCCATTCATCAGTTCTGGCACGGTCGCTTGCATCGCGATCCGGGGCATCAGTGGCTGCGCCAGTGCGTCAACCGGCTGTTTGGCGATGCCCGGTCGGTTCAGGGCGAGCAGGCGGCCTGAGGCACTTTTGCCTGTTCGTCTTTGCGTCCTTGTGGCTTGCGCCCAGTCTTTATCGCGCTTGCAGCCACGCACGCACCGCCTGCGGATAGATCTGGTGCTCGGCCGCCCGTACCCGTGCGGCCAGGGTCTCGGGGCTGTCATCTGGCATCACCGGCACAGCCGCCTGCGCCAGGATGGGGCCGTGGTCTAGCTCTGCGGTTACCCTATGGACGGTGGCGCCAGCGACCTTGCAGCCGGCCTCGAGGGCGCGGCGGTGCGTGTGCAGCCCGGTAAAGGCGGGCAGCAGCGAGGGGTGGATGTTGATGAGTCGGCCCTCGTAATGCCGTACGAACTCAGGCGTGAGGATGCGCATGAAGCCGGCCAGCAGCACCAAGGCAGGTTGGTGTGTGTCGATGCGGGTCATCAAGGCTGCATCGAAGGCGTCCCGCGAGGGATAGGCGGTGTGATCAAGCACCTCGCAGGCCAGGCCGGCTGCACGCGCCAGCGTCAGGCCGGGCGCATCGCTGCGGTTGCTGATCACTGCCGTGATGCGTGCCTGTAGGCGCTGCTCCCACTGCTCCTGCCGCGCGGCGCGCATCAGCGCCTGTAAATTGCTGCCGGCCCCCGAGATCAGGACGACGATGTTCCGCAGGGGCGCGCTCATCGCAGGCCAGCTCTTTACATCTTGGCCTGAAACACCAGGCCGGCGTGCTCGCGCAGGGCGTGGAACTTGATCTTGGGCCATTGCTGCTCGACCGCGCGCAGCGTCGCGCTGTGGTCGACCAGCAGGGTGGGTGCATCGACCGCATCAAGAGCCACCCGGTGCTGGTTGGCGTCCATGAATTTTTTGAGCTCATTGGCATCGTCGCTGCTGACCCAACGAGCCAGGTTGAAATGGCTGGCGGTGATGCGGGCCTTGACGCCGTACTCGTGCTCGAGCCGGTGCGCTACCACTTCGAACTGCAATTGCCCGACTGCGCCGAGCAGCAGCAGCGAGCCGGCCAGCGGGCGAAACACCTGGATCGCGCCTTCTTCGCCCAGCTGGGTCAGGCCGGCACGCAGCTGTTTGCTGCGCAGCGGGTCGGCCACCTCGACCGAGCGAAACATTTCCGGCGCGAAAAACGGCAGGCCGGTAAATTGCAGGGCCTCGCCCTCGGTCAGGGTGTCGCCCAGCTGCAGCACGCCGTGGTTGGGGATGCCGATGATGTCGCCGGCAAAAGCGGTGTCGAGCAACTCGCGCCGCTGGCTCATGAAGCTGACCACGGTGTTGGGCCGCAACTCCTTGCCGCTGCGCACCACCTTCAGGCGCATGCCGCGCTGAAATTGGCCCGATGCCACCCGCAAAAAAGCGATGCGGTCGCGGTGGGCCGGGTCCATATTGGCCTGGATCTTGAACACCACCCCGGAAAACTTTTTCTCTTCGGGCTGCACCACCCGTTGCAGCGAGGTCCGCTCGGCCGGCGCCGGCGCCAGATCGACCAGCGCATCGAGCACCTCTTGCACGCCAAAGTTGTTGATCGCCGAGCCAAACAGCATGGGCGTCTGGCGGCCGGCCAGAAATTCTTCGCGGTCAAAAGCGGGTGTGGCCGCGGCCACCAGCTCGATTTCGCCCTGGGCCTGGGCGTACTCCGCCCCAAAACGCTCGCTGGCCACTGGGTTGTCGAGCCCAGCCAGGATTTCATCATCGCCGCCGGCCTTGTCTTCGCCGGGGCTGAAAACGCGCATGCGGTCATTGCGGCGGTCGAACACGCCATGAAAAAGCTTGCCCATGCCCACCGGCCAGGTAAAGGGCACCACCGTCATGCCCAGTTCCCGCTCGATCTCGTCCATCACCGTCATCGGGTCCTGCACCTCGCGGTCCATCTTGTTGACGAAGGTCAGGATGGGCGTGTTGCGGGCTCTGCAAACCTGCAGCAGGCGCCGGGTCTGCGGCTCCACGCCGTTGGCCGCGTCGATCACCATCAGCGCCGCGTCCACGGCGGTCAGCACGCGGTAGGTGTCTTCCGAGAAGTCCTGGTGGCCGGGTGTGTCGAGCAGGTTGATGACGCAGTCGCGGTATTCCATCTGCATCACCGAGGAGGCCACCGAGATGCCGCGCTGCTTTTCGATCTCCATCCAGTCGGAGGTGGCGTGGCGGGCGGCCTTGCGGGCTTTGACGCTGCCGGCGATCTGGATCGCGCCTGAAAACAGCAGCAGCTTTTCAGTCAGCGTGGTCTTGCCAGCGTCGGGGTGGGAGATGATGGCAAAGGTGCGGCGCCTTTTGACCTGGCTGGCGATTTCGTCGGACATAACCGGCCATTATCGGTGAGGGGGGTGTGGATTTGTGGCTTCGGGCGATCAGTTTTGGCTTCTGGGGGGCGCTGCGGCTTTTCGGAGTGGGCGGCTCTGGGGTGGGCGGCTCTGGGGTGGGCCGGGCCGGCTCATGCTGTGGGTACACAGAAATCGCCGGCCCGGCCCACCCCAGAGCCGCTGGGAGGCGATCACTTACGCCTTGAATGCAGGCGGGTGCATCCCCCAACTCTTGCGCCTCGGAGTACAGGCCTTGACTACAGAGAGGACTCTGCCGGCCCTTGCCACCTGAACCTTGGCTGCCGCACCCCGTCGATCACCACCTCTTCTTGGAACATCGCCGCCGGCCGTACCCACAGCCCGCGCTCGCCGTAGAGCGCGCGGTACAGGGTCATGGGCTCGAGCGTTTCGCTGTGCCTGACGGTGCCCAGCACCTGATAAGGCAGGCCCTTGTAGTGCAGGTACAGGCCGGGCGGGGTTTCGATCAGGGGCGGCAGGTCGTGGTCGGACATCTCGGGGCTGGGGTCGGTGAGGGTGGGACAATGAGGGCATGCATCCTAAGGCCCTTTTGGACAGCGCAGCCGATTTGCTGCGTCTGGTTCTGCGTTTTGATCACCCTGCTGACTCTGTCCTGTCGCGCTATTTCCGCGAGTTCCGGCTGGGCCCGCGCGAGCGCGCGACCCTGGCCGAGACGGCCTATTCGGTGCTGCGCAAGAAAATTCTCTATACCTACTTGGCCCAGTCGGGCAGCGGTCCATTGGAGCGGCGGCTGGCGATTTTGGGGTTTGCGGCTGAGCGCGATTTTCTCTATGGCGCGCTCAACGCGTCTGAAAAACAATGGCTCGAGCATTGCGATCAGGTGCAGCCCTCGGATCTGATGGACCTGCACCGGCACAACCTGCCGCAGTGGTTGGTCGATCCCCTCAAGGCACAGCTTGGTGCCGAGTTTGACGCGCTCGCTGAAAGCCTGAGCCGGCCGGCCGGGCTGGATCTGCGGGTCAACGTCTTCAAGGCCAAGCGGCCCGAGGTACAGCAGCAACTGGCCCGGCTGAATATCGCCGCTGAGCCCACGCCGTATTCGCCCTGGGGCCTGCGCCTGCGCGACAAGCCGCCCTTGCACCAGCTCGAGTTGTTTAAAGAAGGCCTGGTCGAGGTGCAGGACGAGGGCTCGCAACTGCTGGCTCTGCTGCTCGACGCCAAGCGCGGCGAGATGGTGGTCGATTTTTGTGCCGGCGCGGGCGGCAAGACCCTGGCCATAGGCGCGACCATGCGCAATACCGGCCGCCTCTACGCCTTTGACACCTCGGCCCACCGCCTTGATGCGCTCAAGCCCCGGCTGGCGCGCAGCGGCCTGTCCAATGTGCACCCGGTGGTGCTGGCGCACGAGCGTGACGAGCGCATCAAGCGCCTGGCCGGCAAGATCGACCGGGTGCTGGTCGACGCCCCTTGCTCGGGCCTGGGTACGCTGCGCCGCAACCCCGATCTCAAGTGGCGCCAGAGCGCCAAGGCGGTCGAGGAGATGGTGCTCAAGCAGCAGGCCATCCTGGCCAGCGCGGCGCGTCTGCTCAAGCAGGGCGGTCGGCTGGTTTATGCCACCTGCAGCGTCTTGCGCGAGGAAAATGAGTCGGTGGCGCTGGCCTTTAGCCAGGCCCACCCGGACTTTGAGCCGCTGCCGGCCGCGCCGCTGCTGGCCGAGCAAGACCAGGGCGCCAGCCTGTGCGTGGGAGATTACCTGCGCCTATGGCCCCACAAGCACCAGACCGATGGCTTCTTTGCAGCCGTCTGGCAGCGCCGCTGAGGCAAGCTGAGGGCTTGTTGGGCTGGCCGCCGGTGTCACGGCTGCGCCAACTTACTGTCTTTTAGAAGCCAATTGCTAGGATTTCAAAGAAATTTAACTGTGTTTCGCAATTTCTTTCCGAACCAAGCATCAGCCAGGCAAGCACAGCGCCTACAATGATAGTCGCTGGTCGAGGTGGCGCAATAGCGCCCGCCCCCAGCTTGGAAGGATGCACTCATGATCTTTTTCGATGCCGCTCTCGACTGGCTGGCTCACGGCCTGTGGGATTTGGCTTGGTGGCAAATCGTCTTGTTCACCTTGGCCATGACTCATGTCACCATGATCAGTGTGACGGTGTTTCTGCACCGTCATCAAGCGCATCGGTCTTTGGATCTGCATCCCATCGCCTCGCACTTCTTCCGGCTATGGCTTTGGCTGACCACCGGCCAGGTGACCAAGGAGTGGGCCGCTATTCACCGCAAGCACCACGCCAAGTGCGAGCAAGAACAAGACCCGCACAGCCCCCATGTGCATGGCATCAAGACGGTGCTGCTGCGCGGCGCAGAGCTCTACCGGGCAGAGTCCAAGAACAAGGAAACGATGGCCCGTTTTGGCCACGGCACGCCCGACGACTGGATCGAGCGCAACCTCTACACCCGCTATTCTTGGCAGGGCGTGGGCCTGATGATGGTCCTTGATCTGGCCTTTTTCGGTGTGGCCGGTCTGGTTGTCTGGGCGGTGCAGATGGCCTGGACCCCAGTCATGGCCGCCGGCATCATCAATGGCGCTGGCCACTACTGGGGCTATCGCAATTTCGAGGCACCGGATGCCAGCACCAACCTCTCGCCCTGGGGCATCATCATTGCCGGCGAGGAGCTGCATAACAACCACCACACCTATCCGACCTCGGCCAAGTTGTCGATCAAGCCCTATGAGTTTGATATCGGCTGGATGTACATCCGCATCCTGCAGTCCATGGGACTGGCCAGCGTCAAGAAGGTACCGCCGCGCCTGCAACTAGGCAGCATGCAGCCAGTGGCCGACGAGAAAACCCTGGAAGCTTTGATCGCCCACCGCTATGAGGTGATGGCCGGTTTTGCCCGAGAACTGCGCCGCTCGGCTCGGCTGGAGCTGGCGGCCCTCAAGGCCCGCCAGGCGGATGTGTCGGCGCTCAAGGCGGCCGCCCGCTGGCTGCACCGCGACGAAGACAAGGTGCCGGCAGCGGCTCTGCCGCAAATCGCCCGCGCCCGCGCTGAACATCCGGTGCTCGACAAAATGGTCACCATGCGCGAGGAGTTGCGTCAGCTCTGGCTCAATACCTCTTTCACGCGCGAGCAGTTGGCAGCGCAGCTGCAGTCCTGGTGCCAGAGGGCCGAGGCCAGCGGCATTGCCGCCTTGCAGCAGTTCTCGCAGAACCTGCGCGCCGCCCGCGCCTGAGGCTCTTCGGCTTTCGATCAAGCGCCGCATCGCTGCGAGGGCGCAGCTCCCACAGCCCCCAACGAGATTCGCTGCAGCTTTGTAGGAGCGCTGCCTCGGTGCGATGCGGCTTTCGCTGCGGCTGCGCGCTCAGGTGGACCAAATGCGCGGCGCCGGCGCTGCCAGTTGCCAGGCTTGTAGGCGCCAGGCCTGCCAGACGGCCCTGAGCAGGCCCATGGCTGGCTCGACCAGGGGTGCGAGTACCCTGAGCACTAACACCTGTTCATTGACCGCGGTCACACCAGCGCTGGCGTCCAGCCCGTGGCCAGCCAGCACTTCGCGCGCTGCGTCGAGAATTCGTTCGCGCCGCGCTCGCTCCAGCGGCTGACCGCTGACCATGAACAAGGTGCCCAGGCAGCGGTGGCCGGCCAGCGCCAGCGGGTGATCCATCAGCCCGTGGTCCTCAGCCCGGATCCGCGCGCGTTCCAACCAGACGCCGGGCACTTCAATGTGTTGCAGCAGCTGGCCCTGCACGAAGGGCTGCTCGGCCTGTGGCAGACCCAGCGCGGTGATGTCCCAGCCCAGCAGTTCAGCGCCAGGGGCCAGGCTCATTCGCAGGCGGTTCTCAGCCAGACAGCCCGAGTAGTACAAGGCTTCCATGGGCAGCCATTCGAGCCGTGCGCCGGCCTCCAGCCTGATCTCGGTGTTTTGCACCGCCGGCTCGCCCAGGCTGCGGTAAAACCGTGTGGCCCCCGGGGTGGTGATCAGCCCGTGGGACTGGTTGCCTACATGGATGCGTATATCAAGCCGGTCACCGCCGACCAGGCCGCCCGGCGGGTGGACCAGGATGTTGTGGCAGATCAGATCGCCTTGCGGGTAGAGGCTTTGCATGACGCGCAGCGGCCCTTCGTGCCGGAAGTGCGCGATGCTGCGGCCTTCCCGCAGGGAGTAATCCAGCGCAAGGCTGGCGTGCCAGGTCATGAGGCTCAGTTTACGTGGGCGCTTGCGGCCTTTGAGGCTGGCAAGTCTAGCTGCGCGGCAGGGGCAGAGCAGTCTTGTAGCGCACCTGCTTGAGGGCAAAGCTAGAGCGAATTTTTTCTACACCCTCGATGGGCGAGAGCTTGTCGAGGATGAAGCGTTCGAGCGCTGCCATATCGGGCACCGCCACCCGAATCAGATAGTCCGAGTCGCCAGTCATCAGGTAGCACTCCATCACCTCGTCATACTCGGCCATGCGGCCTTCAAACATGGCCAGCGACTCCTTGCTCTGGGTGCGCAGGCTGATGTTGATGAAGACATTGAGGCCCAGGCCGAGCTTGCTGGCATTGACCAGGGCCACGTAGCGGCTGATGACACCAGCGGCCTCCAGGGCCTTGACCCGTGCCAGGCAAGGCGAGGGCGAGAGGTGTACGCGGCGGGCCAGTTCCACATTGCTCAGGCTGCCGTCGTTTTGCAGCTCGTCAAGCAGGCGCAGGTCTATGGTGTCAATTTTCATGCTGAAAATTTAAAAATTACAGCAGTTTATGCTTTAAAAATACACTCTAGCGAAAAATTCAAGCATCAAGTTCCAAGGGCTTTTGCCTACAGTTCTTTGTCCTTGGAGAAAACTGTGAACGCCCCTGTTCTTCCCGTCTGGTTGCAAATGCCCACCCTGAATCAAGACCCCGACCCGCAGGAAACCGCCGAATGGCTGGATGCCTTCAATGCCCTGGTGCGCAGTGGCCCCGACGGGGCCGAGCGGGCTCGGCAGATTCTGGACCTGTTGGCGGTACAGGCTCGGGCCCTGACGCCCTGGAAGCCCGATCTCAATACGCCCTACCTCAACACCATCTCGGTCGATCAGCAGCCGGTGTTTACCGGCGATCTGGCCATTGAGGAGCGGCTGGCCTCGTTGATGCGCTGGAATGCGCTGGCCATGGTGGTGCGGGCCAATCAGGCTTATGGCGATCTGGGCGGTCACATCGCCAGCTATGCCAGCGCGGCCGATTTGTTTGAAGTGGGCTTCAACCATTTCTTCCATGCCCGCGACGACAGGCACCGGGGCGACCTGGTGTTCTTTCAGCCGCACAGCGCGCCCGGCGTCTATGCCCGCGCCTTTCTCGAAGGGCGCTTGAGCGAGCAGGAGCTGGCCCACTACCGCCAGGAATTGCAAGGCGCCGCCCACGGCACCCGCGGACTGCCCAGCTACCCGCATCCTTATTTGATGCCTGACTTCTGGCAGTTTCCCACCGGCTCCATGGGAATAGGTCCGATCAGCTCGATCTACCATGCCCGTTTCATGCGTTACCTCGGCCATCGCCAATTGCTCGACAGTGGTCAGCGCAAGGTTTGGGGCGTCTTTGGCGACGGCGAGATGGACGAGCCCGAGAGCATGAGCGCCCTGACCCTGGCCGCGCGCGAGAACCTCGATAACCTGGTGTGGGTGGTCAACTGCAATTTGCAGCGGCTCGATGGGCCGGTGCGTGGCAACTTTCGCATCATCGACGAGTTGGAAAAGCTGTTTGCCGGCGCAGGCTGGAATGTCATCAAGCTGATCTGGGGCAGCGACTGGGACGGTCTGTTTGCGCGCGACCAATCCGGCGCGCTCATGCGCGCTTTCGCCAACACGGTCGACGGCCAGATGCAAACCTTTGCCGCCAATGACGGGCGTTACAACCGTGAGCACTTCTTTGGCCAGAACCCCGAGCTGGCCCGCCTGGCCCAGGGCATGACCGATGAGCAGATCGACCGCCTCAAGCGCGGCGGCCATGACCTGGTCAAGATCCACGCTGCCTATGCCGCAGCGGCTGCCCACAAGGGTCAGCCCACGGTGATCCTGGCGCACACCAAGAAGGGCTATGGCATGGGTGCGGCCGGTCAGGGCAAGATGACCACCCACTCGCAAAAGAAGTTTGATGAGCAGGAGCTCATCGAGTTTCGCAACCGCTTTAACCTGCCGCTCAGCGATGAACAGGCCAAGGGCCTGGCCTTTTACAAGCCTGCGCCCGACAGCCCTGAGATGCAGTACCTGCAGGCTCGCCGCCAGGCCCTGGGCGGCTATTTGCCCCGCCGCCAAACCGACTGCGAGACGGTGCCTGTGCCTGAACTGGCCAGCTATGGCAGCTTTGCGCTGCAGGCTACGGGCAAGGAGATGAGCACCACCATGGCCTTTGTGCGCATGCTGGGCAATCTGCTTAAGAGTCCGAACCTGGGCCCGCGCATTGTGCCCATCGTGGCCGACGAGGCGCGTACCTTTGGCATGGCCAATCTGTTCAAGCAGGTGGGTATTTATTCCAGCGTCGGCCAGCGCTACGCGCCGGAGGACATCGGCTCTGTGCTGAGCTACCGCGAGGCGCTCGACGGTCAGATCCTGGAAGAGGGCATCAGTGAGGCCGGAGCGATTGCCAGCTGGACGGCCGCTGCAACCTCCTACAGCGTTCATGGCGTGCCCATGCTGCCGTTTTACATCTACTACTCGATGTTCGGCTTTCAGCGGGTGGGCGACGCCATCTGGGCGGCGGCCGACCAAAAGCCGCGCGGCTTCCTGCTGGGCGCCACCTCGGGCCGCACCACGCTGGGCGGTGAGGGGCTGCAGCACCAGGACGGTAGCAGCCATCTGTGGGCCGCCACCATTCCCAATTGCAAGGCCTATGACCCGGCTTTTGCTGGTGAGCTGGCGGTGATTTTGGCGCGCGGCATGCAGGAGATGATGGTCGAACAGCGCGATGTGTTTTATTACATCACCCTGATGAACGCCAACTATGCGCAGCCCGATCTGCGCGCTGGCGTTGAGGAGCAGGTCATACGCGGCTGCTACGAATTTGGGCGCTATGGCCCGGTGATCAAGACCCGCTCGGCCCAGCGCCGCGAGCTCACGCTCATGGGTTCAGGCGCCATCCTCACCGAGGTGATCGCTGCCGCCGAACTCTTGGCTGCTCAGGGGGTGAGCAGCACGGTGATCAGCGTGACCAGCTGGAGCGAGCTGGCCCGCGATGGCCAGGCCTGCGAGCAGGCCGCCCTGCAAGGGCAGTCCGGCCAAACCGCCTTTGTGGCCGAGCAACTGGCCAATACCCAGGGCCCGATCATCGCGGCCACCGACTACGTCAAGGCGCTGCCCGAGAGCGTGCGCGCCCACCTGCCGGCCGGCCGGCGCTACCTGACGCTGGGCACCGACGGCTTTGGCCGCAGCGATACCCGGGCGCAACTGCGTCAGCATTTTGGGGTGGATGCGGCCAGCATCGTGCGGGCAGCCCTGGTGAGCTTGGCTTGAAGAAGCTTGTGCGGTTTGGAGCGCGGCGCATCTGGTTGGCAAATTCTCAGCAGCTCGCCATCCTGCCGCTCGCGCCAAGTGCGGCGTGTCTCACCAAACCCCGAGCGCGGCCTTGTCCTACAGGCGCCGGCGTCCTTTGCTGATGACTGCATCAATGGCATTTTTTTACAGTCTTGCTGTGTTTTATTGACCTTTCACACAGCAGGAGTGTTTCATCATGAGCGATCAGTCTGAGATCAAGACACCAGCCAAACGCGGCTTTGCATCCATGGATCCCCAGCGTCAGCGCGAGATCGCCAGCCTGGGCGGGAAGGCGGCCCATGCCAGCGGCCGGGCGCATGAGTTCAATTCGGCCGAAGCCCGCGAGGCTGGACGCAAGGGTGGGCGAGCCGGCCGGCGCAAGGCGGCCGAGGGCTCGGCCCCGTCTTGAGACTCAGATCTTTACAAGGGAGGACGGGTGGTCGCGTGTAGGCAGGCCATCGGCAGGAGACCAGTGGGGGGCGCAAGCCCCCCATTTTTTTTGCAGCCCTGTGGCTGACAGCGCGCACCGGTCTTGACTGACGCTCTGGCGGACCGGCCCGGCGCACAGTTTGCTGTAGGGGCAGGGCGCTGGGCTCGGTCCGATGGGGAGTAACAGCCATGACCCGTTTTACCTCCGGCGCTCAGGCGCCGCACAGGCCCGCAGGCCATGACTTGGCCAGCCTGGGCCCGAGCGACAGCAGTGACAGCGGCAGCGACAGCCTGGGCACGCGTGATCGCCAGATGCTGGCATCCGATACCGATGCCAGCGGAACCGGCGAGGGCCCGAGCGCATCGGGGCAGCCCTTGGCCGATGGCGCCGATATCCTGCCCGATCATCTGGTCTCTCAGGGCCCAGATCTGGAAAACGACGATGAGATCCGTGAGGCCTGGCTCGACGAGGAATGGAGCGAGCAGGCCGAACTTGCCGTCGATGTCGCTGGTTGCGCCTTAGACAGCCCCGACCTGCTCGATACCTCGGCCGATGCGGATCAGCTGGTCCAGGATGAGGCCGAGCAGGAAGCGGGCGCGCAGGACCTGGATGGTTTTAGCCAGGAGCTCAGGCGCTGGCAGGAGCCGGCGGGTCTGCCGCCATTGACGGGTCACCGGGGTCTGCAATGAGGCGCGGCTGCCACCAGGGCGGTAGCAGGGCCAGCACCCGTGCCTGGGCATAGCGCTCGTCCATCAGCCACAGCACCCCCTGGTCAGATTCGCTGCGGATCACCCGACCGGCGGCCTGCAGCACCTTGCGCAGGCCTGGGTAGAGGTAGGTGTGCTCGTGGCCGTGACCGAGGAGCGCCTGCAGCCGGCGGCGCATTTCCTCGTTGACTGGGTTGAACTGCGGCAGGCCCAATGTGGCGATGAAGGCGCCGATCAGCTGTTGGCCGGGCAGATCTATGCCTTCGCCAAAGGAGCCGCCGAGCACGGCAAAGCCTATGCCGGCTTCGCCAGAGCGAAAGCGCTCCACAAAAGCCCGTTGTTGCAGCTCGTCCATGCGCGCGCTCTGCTGCCACTGGGGCAGGAGCGGGTAGCCCGCTCGCAGAGCCTCGCTGGCCTGGCGCAGGTAGTCAAAGCTGCTGAAAAACGCCAGGTATTTGCCCGGCCTGGCCTGCCACTGGCGGGCCATCACCTCGATGAGCGCTGGCAGGCTCTGCGTCCTGTCCTGCCAGCGGGTCGACACGCCCTGCAGCACCCGCACCTGCAGCTGCCTGGCCTCAAAGGGCGAGGGCAGCGCCAGGGTGACGGCGTCGTCAGGCAGGCCCAGCATGCGCTGGTAGTGATCGCTGGGGCTGAGCGTGGCTGAAAACAGAACGCAGCACTGGGCTGCGGTAAAGCGCGGGCTTAGAAACTGCGCGGGCAGCACATTGCGGATGGTCAAGAGCGAGCGCTCATCGCGGCTGCCGATGGCCAGCAGGCTCAGATCGATCAGGCTGTCGCTGCCCAGTTGGGCAGCCCTTTGCAGGAACTGGCTCAGGTCGAACCACAGCCTGTGCAAAGGGCCGAGCGGCTGCGCCGGGTGCTCGGCCTGCCAGGCGGCGATGCGCGCGCTCAGCTGCTGCATGGCCAGCAGCAGCGGCTGGGGTAGTTGCTGCAGTACGCTGTAGTCAGCGCGGCCCTGGCGCAGTGCGCGCCAGTGGCGCCTTAGCCGATCCAGGTCTCTTTTCAACTCGGCTGGCGCATTCTTGCGCGCCACGCCGAGCGCCGCCTCATCCAGGGTGATGCTGTACATCTGACGGCCACGCTCGATCAGGTTGTGCGCCTCATCGACCAGCACGGCTGCGCGCCAGTCGCGTGCCAGGCTCAGCGCGTACAGGCTTGCGTGGCTGTCGAACCAGTGGTTGTAGTCGCCGACCACCACATCGGCCCAGATGATCATGTCTTGGCCGAGGTGGTAGGGACACAAGTCATGCTCTGCGGCCAGTTTGCGCAGTGCCTGGCCGTCGAGCCAGCGCGCCTGCACCGCTGCAGCACGCGCCGCCGGCAGCTTGTCGTGGTAGCCGCGTGCCAGCGGGCAGGACTGGCCGTGGCAGGCTTTGTCGGGATGCTCGCAGGCCTTGTCCCTGGCCAGCAGCTCGAGCACCCTCAGGCTGTGGCGGCGGCCGCTGTGCTGGGGGTCTAGACTGAGCGTATCGAGGGCACGCAGGGCCAGGTCGCGCCCCGAGCTCTTGGCCGACAGGTAAAACAGCTTGTCCGGGCCTTTGGGCCCGGCAGCCCCCATGGCCTTGAGCATAGGAAACAAGGTGCCCAGGGTCTTGCCAATGCCGGTGGGCGCCTGCGCCAGCAGACAGCGACCTTGACGCGCCGCATGCCAGACCGACTCGGCCAGACTGCGCTGGCCGGCGCGCATCGTCGTCAGGGGGAAAGCCATTGCTTTGAGGGCCTGCTCCCGCTCGCTCAAGTGGGCCAGCTCCTGCTCGGCCCAGGCCGAGAAAATGGCGCATTGCTGTTCGAAGAATTCCTGCAAGGACGCGGCACTGCTGGGGCGCAGGAACACCGTCTCTTGTTGATCGTCCAGGTTGAGGTAGACCAGGGCCAGCTCAATCTCAGCCAAGCCCTGCAACTGGCACAGCAGGTGGCCGTAGATTTGGGCCTGGGCCCAATGCAAGTCCTGCTGCTCGGGTGTGATCGAGCCAAAGCGGCCGCGATAGGTCTTGACTTCCTCGAGCCGATTGAGCGCGCTGTCATAGCCGTCAGCACGGCCACGCACCCTCAGCCGGCCCCACGGGGCGCTCAGGCTGAGCTCGCGCTGGTAGTCGGGGCCGCGCCGGCTGGCCACCAGGGCGTGTCCGGCCATGCCTTCCTGGGCGCTGGGAGCGCCGCCAAAGCGCAGGTCCAGGTCGCCCCGGCGTGCGGTGAACTCGCACAGCTCGCGCACCGCTACGGCATAGGGTACGGGCGCTGCTTGCGTTGCGAGGGCGGGGCTGCTCATGGGCCTGCCATGGTAGTGCAGTGCCAGGCCGCTACCATGTGGGTTGGCCTGATGGATCCAGTGTCCTGCGGAGAAGCGTCATGAACAACAAGCTGCCCGAACCTTATTCCTCGCTCGAAGACAAAGCCTTTCTGGCGCTGATCGTCTTGGTGAGTCTGGCTTTTGCCTGGCTCCTGCTGCCCTATTTCTCTGCTGTGTTTTGGGCGGCAGCTTTGGCGATCTTGTTTGCGCCCCTGCAGACTCGCCTGCTGCGGTCCTGGCCCGAGCGACAGAACCTGGCCGCGCTGGTTTGCCTTTTGCTCATCGTGCTGTTGGTGCTCTTGCCGCTGATTTGGATCACCACCATGCTGGTGCAGGAAGGGGCGCAGGTCTACCGCCGCATCCAGACCGGCGATATCAACTTCAGTCTTTATCTGCAGCAGATCTATGCGGCCTTGCCAGCATCCATCACAGCCTTGCTCGACCGTTTCGGCCTGGGCAGCTCGGGCTTGCTGCAGGCAAGATTGACCCAGGCCCTGACCCAGGGCTCGCAGTATTTAGCGGGTCAGGCGGTCAGCATCGGGCAAGACGCGGTCAATCTGGTGGTGAGCTTTTTCGTCATGCTCTACCTGCTGTTTTTCTTCCTGCGCGATGGTCAGGCTCTGGTTCAGCGGCTCAATCTCCTGCTGCCCCTGCGCCAGGAAATCAAGCGCGATCTGGCCGGCAAGTTCGCTACCGTGATCAGCGCCACCGTCAAGGGCAATATCGTGGTGGCCATGGTGCAGGGCGCTTTGGGTGGCTTCATCTTTTGGGCGCTCGGCCTGAATGCGCCGGTCCTCTGGGGTGTGGTGATGGCGTTTTTGTCGTTGCTGCCGGCCGTTGGCGCTGCGGTGGTCTGGCTGCCGATGGCGGTCTACCTGCTGATCAGCGGTCAGACAACGCAGGGCCTGGTGCTGGTAGCTTTTGGGGTGCTGGTGATCGGTCTGGTCGACAACCTGCTGCGACCGGTGCTGGTGGGCAAGGACATCAAGATGCCCGACTATCTGGTGCTGCTGTCCACCCTGGGCGGCATCTCGCTGTTTGGCCTGCACGGCTTTGTCCTCGGCCCAGTGATCGCGGCCATGTTCATGGCCGCCTGGGGCCTGCTGGCCGCCGCCCGCCGGTCCCCGAAGTAGCGCAGAGCCCGGGGCTCAATGCTGGTGGCCGTGGGCTCCGTGCACATGGCCGTGGGCGATTTCCTCACTGGAGGCGGCCCGCACCTCCAGCACCTGTACGCTGATCAGCAGGGTCTTGCCTGCCAGCGGGTGGTTACCGTCTAGGATGACCTGCGGACCTTTGATCTTGACCACGGTCAGCACCATCTGGCTGCCGTCTGGCCCCCGGCCTTCGAGCTGGCCACCGACCTTCACACCCGGTGGAAAGTCGGTCTTGGCAATCGTCTGAACCAGCGATTCGTCGCGCTCGCCAAAGGCATCGGCCGGGCTGAGTGTCCAGCTGCCCTTGAAGCCCACGGCCTGGCCCTCCAGAGCCTCTTCGAGCTTGGGGATCAGGTTGCCGTAGCCGCCGTGCAAATAGGAAACCGGCTCCTTGCCGTTTTCGATCACCTGTCCTTGGGCGTCGCTGACCTTCAGTCGCAAGGTTACTGAGCAGTCTTTGCTGATGTTCATGATGCAGTGGAATGGAAAAATGAGATTCGATTGTCGCGCTAAGCGGCGCTGATGGGTGTCGGCCCCCCAAGGGCGACGATAAAAAAAGCCCGCCGACTTGCGTGGGCGGGCTCATCGAGCGGCTGGCCGCTGGATTTACTTTAGCTTGACTTCCTTGTACTCGACGTGTTTTCGAGCCTTGGGGTCAAACTTCATGATCAGCATTTTTTCCGGTGTGGTTTTCTTGTTCTTGCTGGTGGTGTAGAAGTGGCCCGTGCCGGCGGTGGACTCGAGCTTGATTTTTTCGCGTGCGCCTTTTGCCATGTTCGTGCTCCTTAGATTTCACCGCGGGCACGCAGATCGGCCAGCACCGCATCAATGCCGTTTTTGTCGATCAGACGCAGACCCGCGTTGGTGATGCGCAGACGCACCCAGCGGTTTTCGCTCTCGACCCAGAAACGGCGGTATTGCAGGTTCGGCATGAACCGGCGCTTGGTTTTGTTGTTGGCGTGGGAGACATTGTTCCCAACCATGGGCTTCTTGCCCGTGACTTGACAGACGCGTGCCATGAGGACACTCCAAAAAATAGTTAGCAGCCTTCGCTGCACCTCGCCCCTGTCCTGTGCTGTGCCGCCTGCTCCTGGACCTGATGTGATCAGGCCTAGGATGCGGCTCCGGCTCAAGGGCGGTGAAGATTCTTTGCTGGGCAAAGGCTAGAGCCTGTGCGGCAAACCGAGCATTATAGCCAGGTTGGCGGGTGCGCCTGGCCGCCCTCCTTTCGGAGCTTGGATCGGAGCGCCCGGTGGCTCAAGCCACTTCGGCCACCGCCGGCTGTTACAGGCATTACAGGCGCTACCATAGCGCGCTTGGCAGCCTGGCATTCGGCCCGGCTCGATTTTCGCGAAACCCCCATGTCTTTTGTCCGTCCTGCTCAGCGTTCGAGCGCCCAACTGCGCCCGGTTCGCATCACCCGTGGCTACACCATCCATGCCGAAGGTTCGGTGCTGATTGAATTTGGCAACACCAAGGTCTTGTGCACCGCTTCCGTCGAGGAAAAGGTGCCGCCCCACCAAAGAGGCAGTGGCCAGGGCTGGCTCACCGCCGAGTACGGCATGCTGCCGCGCTCGACCCATACCCGCAGCGACCGCGAGGCCGCGCGCGGCAAGCAAAGCGGGCGTACCCAGGAAATCCAGCGTCTGATCGGCCGCAGCCTGCGCGCTGTGTTTGATTTGAGCCTGCTGGGCGAGCGCACCATACACCTGGACTGCGATGTGATCCAAGCCGACGGCGGCACCCGCACCGCCGCCATCACCGGCGCCTTTGTGGCCGCGCAGGACGCGGTCAGCCTGCTGCTGGCCCAGGGCAAGCTGCAAAGCAGCCCGGTGCGCAGCCATGTGGCGGCGATTTCCGTGGGTCTGGTGGAGGGCACGCCCCTGCTCGATCTGGAATATGTCGAAGATGTGGCCTGCGATACCGACATGAATGTGGTCATGACCGAAGCCGGCCATTTCGTCGAGGTGCAGGGCACTGCCGAAGGCCTGGCCTTTACCCGCAAGGAAATGGATCAGCTGCTGGCGCTGGCCGAAAACGGCATTGCCGAGCTCATTGGCCTGCAAAAGGCGGCACTGGCCCAGCCGCTGCGATGAAATTGGTCCTGGCTTCCAACAATGCCGGCAAACTGGCCGAGCTGCAGGCCATGTTCGCGCCCTTGGGGCTGGAATTGGTGCGCCAGTCCGATCTGGGCATAGGCGAGGCCGAGGAGCCGTTTCGTACCTTTGTGGAAAATGCGCTGACCAAGGCCCGCCATGCTTCGCGCGCCAGTGGCTTGCCGGCGCTGGCCGATGATGCCGGGCTGTGTGTCAACGCCTTTGACGGCCTGCCTGGAGTCGATACCGCTTACTACGCGACCCAGTTTGGTTACGACAAGGGCGATGCCAACAACGTCAAGGCCTTGCTGGAGCAGATGGAGCACATCGACGATCGCCGCGCCGCTCTGGTCAGCACCTTGGTGGCGGTGCGCAGCCCAGATGATCCAGAGCCGTTGATCGCGGTCGGCCGCGCTGCCGGCGAGATCACCCGCGCACCGCGTGGCAGCCATGGCTTTGGTTTTGACCCGGTGATGTACATCCCTGCCTTCGGCCAGACCTTTGCCGAGCTGCCGGTGGAGGTGAAGAACGCGAACAGTCACCGCGGTCAGGCCGCCCGCCAGATGGCGGCCTTGATGCGCGAGCGCTGGCTGGCTTAAGGCGCCTGTGCAAGACCTCGCCCATTACCTGCGGCCGGGCACATTGCAGCTGCCGGCGCTGCCGCCGCTGTCGCTGTATGTGCACCTGCCCTGGTGCATCCGCAAGTGCCCCTATTGCGACTTCAATTCGCACGAGATCGCGGCCGATCAGGCGCCGCAGCAGGCTTATATTGACGCCCTCTTGGCCGACCTGGACCAGGCCCTGCCGCTGATCTGGGGGCGGCCGGTGCACAGCATCTTCATCGGCGGCGGTACGCCCAGCCTGTTTTCGCCGGCAGCTATCGATCAGCTTTTGAGCGGGCTGCGCGCTCGCCTGCGCCTGGCCGCCGACGCCGAAATCACCCTCGAGGCCAACCCCGGTACTTTCGAAAAGGACAGGTTTCGCGCATTTGCCCAAGCCGGCGTCACCCGGCTGTCTTTGGGCGTACAAAGTTTTGACGATCAGGCCCTCAAGGCCCTGGGGCGGGTGCATGACCGCGCTCAGGCCCTGGCCGCCGCCTCCGAGGCTGCGCAGTGCTTCGAGACCTTCAACCTCGACCTGATGTATGCCTGGCCGGGGCAGGACATGGCCAGGCTCGATGCAGACATTGATCAGGCTCTGGCCTTGCAGCCGCCGCACCTGTCGATCTACCACCTGACGGTCGAGCCCAACACCTTCTTCGCCAAATACCCGCCGGCCCTGCCGGAGGAGGACCTGGCCTACGAGATGCTTGACCGCATCAGCGAGCGCACCGCCTTGGCCGGTTTGCAGCGCTACGAGGTATCGGCCTATGCACGGCCAGGCCACCGCTGCTGGCACAACCTCAACTACTGGCAGTTCGGTGACTACCTGGGCATAGGCGCGGGCGCACATTCCAAGCTCAGCTTTGCCCACCGGGTGGTGCGCCAGGTGCGCTTGCGCGAGCCGCGCCTGTACATGGAGCGCGCCGCTTTGGGTCAGCCGCTGGCCCAGGAGCAGGAGGTCAGCCGCGCTGAGTTGCCCTTTGAGTTCATGCTCAATGCCCTGCGCCTGCCCGAGGGTTTTGCGCTGCAAAGCTTCAACGATCGCACGGGCCTGCCGCCTTCGGTTCTGCAGGAGGCGCTGGCGCAGGGGCGTGCGCGCGGCTGGCTGGAGGCCGATTTGCAGCAGATCCGGCCCACCGCGCGCGGCTTTGATTTCCTCAACGACCTGCAAGCCCTGTTTTTGAACGAGCCCTAAGCCCATGACGTCTGACGCCTGGATCATCCTGGTCATCTCCGGCCTGCTGAGTTTTTTCGTTGGCGCCTGGCTGCGGCGCTTCATGAACCGCCGTCGCTTCCAGCGCAACCAGGAGGCGCTTGCGCAAATGCGCTCGGCAGCTGCTGAGCGCGAGCGGCAGGCGCCGGCCTCGCACAACAAGGCCAAGCGCCGCCGCCAGCAGCGCTCTCGGCAGGCGGACGACTCATAAAGTTAGCATGCGCCTACTTTTATCCGGGGAATCGCTTTCCCAAGCAGTAAAGGCGGCTCGACATGGAACGGATCTTGCTGCAAGAGGAATCTGTCGAATTTCCGTTCACCCCAGCGCCGCCCCATGGCGCCTGAGGTGGCCCTGTTTTTGCCATGCCAGTCTCGCCCGTCCTATCGCCGTCAGCCCAAGCGACCGAGCCTTTGAGGCGGCCGGTGGGCGCAGCAGCGCGCGCGGACCGCGTGCAGCCGGCCGGATTTGCCCAGACCCTGGCCCAAGTGCAGTCAGCCCAGCCCGGTAGCAGCGCCCTCAGTGAGGCCGAGGTCCGGCCGGGCGATACCTTGTCAGGCATCGTCGCGCGTCATTTGCAACTCACCCAGCCCGGGCGCAGCACCAGTCCGGCGCAGCTCTATCAAATGGCGGTCGGCGTGGCCCGTGACAACGGTATCGCCGATCCAAACCTGATCCTGCCCGGCCAGGTGATCGATGTGTCGTCGCTGGACGCAGCGCTAGGATCTGTACGCCAAGCTGCGGTACAGCCTTACGGGCGTGCCCACAGCGCAAGCCAGACCAGCGCCCCGATGGCTGCACCTGTTGCTGCGCCGCTGGCCAAGCCGCAGGCGGTCGGCGTACTGCCCGCCATTGCTGCGGGCAGCGCCAGCGCGTTTTTGGTCCGCCATGCCGAAGCGGCTCAGCGGGTGCAGGCGGCCAGCGGCATTCCGGCCACCTATATGCTGTCGCAAGCGGCCCTTGAAACCGGCTGGGGGCGGCAGGAAATCCGCGCGCCCGATGGGCGCAACTCCTTCAATCTATTTGGTATCCGCGCTGGCAGCAACTGGCAGGGCCCCACGGTACAGGTTTGGACCACCGAACACATCAATGGTTCGACCCAGCGCATGGTCGGCCAGTTCCGCGCCTATTCCAGTTATGAAGAGTCTTTTGCCGACTATGCGCGGCTGATCAGCCAGCAGCCTCGCTATGCGCAGGTCATGCAAAACCTGGGCGACCCGAACGCTTTTGCTTCGGCCATGCAACGCTCCGGCTATGCCACCGGTCCGCGCTATGCCAGCGCTCTGGCATCGGTGATTGAGACCACACATCGGCTGCAGGGTTCAGTCCCCCAGGTGCAGGCGGCGCTGCGACCGCCCAACCAAGCGGCGACAGTGCTTGCGCAAGCGGCAGAACCCTCTATGCCGCCTGCGGCTCAGGTGCTGCAGCTGCGCTTTAACCCGATCAGCCCGATGGCGGCCAGCGCAGAGGCGAGCAATGTGGCGCGCGTGGCCCGCCAACGCGCCTACGCTTCGCTGGACCTGCCCTTGATGCCTTGAGTTTCTATGCGGCCAGACCGCTGGCCCAGAGCGTCCCAGCCCAGCGGGATCAGGCCCAGGCACAGCACGGCCACGCCGACCAGCGCACCCAGGCCGGTATAGACCAGGCTGGACCACAGCATCCAGCCCGTCACCGCGATAAATCCCAGGGGCAGCCACGGGTAGAGCGGCACCTTGAAGGGGCGGTGCAGGCCCGGGTGCCGGCGCCGCAGCACGATCAAGGCCACCCCGACCAACAAAATGAAGCTCCAAAACACCGGCGCGGTGAATTCGACCACCGTTTCAAAGCCCTGACGGGTGACCGTGGCCAGTCCCACCACCGCCAGCGCTACAGCCGCCTGCACCAACAGGCTGTTGCGTGGGTGGCCTGAGCTGTGCCAGCGGCCCAGCCAGGCGAAGCTGCGAAAGTCCTGCCCCACGGCAAAGGCGCTACGCGCACCGAAGATCATGGTGGCGTTGAGTGAATTGAGGCAGGACAGGATCACGATCACGCTAAAGACCATGGCCGAGCCCTTGCCAAAAGCCAGGGTAAATACGTCGGAGGCTACCGCGTTCGATTGCGCCATGCCAGTTAGGCCCAGCGCATGCAAATAAGCCAGATTGGCCATCAGGTAGAGCAGCGTCACGCCGCCCAGGCCCCACAACAAGGCCCGGCTGATGCCCCTGCGCTTGTCGCGCATCTCGGCCGACAGGTAAGACACCTCGTTCCAGCCGCCGAAGGTCAGCAGCACAAACACCATGGCCAGCCCATATTCGGTAGGCCGACTTTGGCGTGCAAGCAGTTCTTCCAGGGAGTTGATGCCATTGACCGAAAAGCCCGCGTAGACGATGGCGACAATGCCCAGGACCTCCAGCACCGTCATCGCGTTGTGTACCCTTGTGCTCTCGCGTATGCCCAGCAGGTTCAGGGCACTGACCGCGGCAATCGCCATCAGGGCCCACAGATAGCTGGAGTAGGGGCCCAGTGACAAGATGGTCGACATATAGTCGCCCAGGGTGATGGCCAGAATGGCGATGGAGCCGGTAATGATCACCGTGCTGCGCGCCCAGGCATAGAAGAACGCCAGGTGTTTGCCAAATGCGCGGGAGAGAAAGTGGTATTCACCGCCGGCACTCGGGTGGCTGCTGGCCAGCTCGGCATAACACAAGGCCCCGCCGATGGAGATCAGGCCCCCGAGGATCCAGACGAGCAGGAAATCGGACACCCCGCCGACATGGCCGGCCACGACCGAAGGGGCTTTGAAAATACCTGCACCAATGACGGTGCCCAAAATCAGGCAGACGGCGTCAAAGGTAGAGAGGGTGGGCCGAGGCCCATCACTAGAATGCATGAAATCCTGTTCGGTGGGCGATGATCGAAATTCTTATATTTCTTGTGATGACTTTGGCGCCCCCCTGTTTGGCGAGCACGCTCGAAACCGAACACTCTTTCAAGACATCCGATCGCGCGACTTTGCATTATAAAAATGTCGGTCAAGGCGAGCGTGCCCTGGTCTTTATTCCCGGCTGGCTGATGCCGGCCGAAGTCTTTAAGCTCCAGTGGCGCGATCTGGCCGAGGACCACCGGCTGGTCGTGCTCGACCCCCGTGGACAGGGGCGGTCTCAGGTTCAGGCCAAGGACATGTCTGCCGCCCGCCGCGCGCGCGATATCCATGAACTGGTGCAACACCTCAAGCTCAGCAACTATGTGCTCATAGGCTGGTCGCTGGGCGTCATGGAGATGCTCGAAACCTTGACCCGCCACCCCATGCCCGGCCTGCAGGGCCTGGTGCTGATTGACAACTCGATCGGCATGGGGCCGGCACCTCTTGCCTCGGGCGCGCGCAGACAGCGGCCCATGGGGCGCGAACCCTTTGACCGGTATGTGAAGGAGTTCTCACGCGCCATCTTCAAGCGCGTGCCTGAGGACGGCCTATTGCAAGCGGTCGAGCAGTCGGCCCGGTTGCTGCCACCGCCCGTGGCCTGGCGCCTGCTCGACAAGCCCCATGCGCGCGACTATTACCGGCAGGCGGTGCTGGCCAGCAGTGTGCCGCTTTGGTATGCCATCACGCCCCGCTATCAGGCCCAGGCAGAAGAACTTCTGCAGACGCGCGCTGCTGCAACGGTGACGATCTTCGACGATGCGGGCCACGCCTTGTTCGTTGACAGCGCGCCGGCCTTCAATGCCGGCTTGCGTCAGTTTTTGAGCCGCCTGCCTTAGCGGGTCCCGGGGCTCCAGCTCACAGTCCCAGCCATTTGGCATAGACCTTGGCCATTTCCTGGTAGCCCAGCGGTGTGAGGTGGATCAGATCGCGCGCCATCCAGGGCGGTTGTTTCTTCATCAAGTCATAGGCGCCGCCGGCCTTGCGCATCTCCAGCGAGAAGTCCCAGGTCATGCACTGGTGGCGCTGGCCGACCTCGCGCTGTATGCGGGCCGCTTCCATATGTCTTTGCGGAAAGGTCTTGAGGTCATAGCGGGTCTGCACCACCTTGCGCGTGCGCCCATTGCGGTCGCGGACCACGCTGCGAACCTTGCTGGTGGTGACCCTATCGCCGGGGGTGATCAAGACGCACAGGGCCTGCGGCATGACCTGACGCATCGCCTCCATCGTGGTTTCGAAGCGGCGCCGGTAGTCCTGTGGATCCCAGTGCGCGCCGGTCACATCGTTGGTGCCATAGGCCAGCATCACCAACTCATAGGGTCTTTGGGCTGTGGCCTGCTGCATCAACTCGGAATGGACCGTGGTCCAGAAGGCGCCCGAGGCACCGGCGATGCCGAAGTTGTCGAGGACCACGCCCTGGTCGGCCTCGGCGTAGACGCCCAAAAGGCCCACCGGCTCGCGTCCCTGTGCCACCAGCTTGATGCGGCTGAGCGCGGCCATGCCCTTGATCTGTACTGAGCCGAGCGCCAGCGGGCCCTTGGTATCGATTTGTCCCACGGGAACGTCGTCGACCACCAGCGTCAGCATGCCGCCCTCGGCTTGACGCAGGAAGTGCAGGGTGATGGTGCGCACCGCCGCTGCGCTGGCATTGCCCGGATCGATTTCTATGAAGGCGCCGGCCTCACGGCTGTTGACCATGAACAGGCCCAGCCCGGCACTGAGCGCGGCCGCGCCTACGGCGCGGGGCGCCAACTCATGCTGCCAGCGGCCCTGACGACACATGGCATTGACCGGCAAACGGATGCCTGGGAGGCCGTAAAGTAAGTTGACATGGCCAGGCCCGCCCGCGCCATAGCGGCCTTGCCACTGGCGTCGCAACTCGCCGACAAAATATTCGGCCGCCATGTGGCTGCCGCCCCAGACACCGATGCGCGCTACCCGGCTGCTGGCCACATCGCGGATGCGCTGGTGCATGACCTTGAGCCATTCTTCGTGCGGCAGGGCCTTGCGCAGGTCGTCCAGCGTCGGCGCGGGCAGGGCCTCTTTGCGCAACTCCTGCTCCTGCTGCTGGGTCAGCGGCAATTCCTCTTCATCGGAGCCGGCCGGTGGCGTGCCGCCCTCGACAGGGCGCGGCGGTGTTTGTGCGGTGCGCGTGGGCGTGGCGCAGCGCAGGGGCTGCATATGGGCACCGCCGGGCACGGTCGCTGCGAAGTGCAAAGGCGGCAGTGCGGTGCTGGTGGTGGGCGCCGCGATGCTGGCTGCGCCCTCCTCGGCGCAGGCCAGCGGGGCCGCGCAGGCCAGCGTCAGCCACAGCAGCGCGCGTCGGGCAAAATTCATGGGCCCCTCCGGTGTTGCTCATAGCCCTGCAGCAGTGCGTCCGACAGACCCTGGCCAATCCGGTTCAGGCCCCTTTCGGTCAGGTGCATCAGGTCGGTCCACGCCAGACCTTGATCGAGCCAGCGGGCAAAGGAGTTTGGGCCCCCCATGAACTCCCAGCTGTTCCAGAAGGCGCAGCCCATGTCCTGACTGGCTTGGCGCTGCAAGGCCACCATGCGAGCCAGAGTCCGCTTGGAATAAATCCGGCCATCATCGCCCAGCGTGCCTTGATCGAGCGGACTCATGATCAGACAAGCCGCTTGCGGCGCGCCCTGGCGCAGCACCTGCACCGCTTTGATGAAGCCCTCGCGGTAAAGCTTGCCGTCGCCGATCAGAATGTTGCCGTTGCCCGTATCGTTGCCGCCGAGCATCACCACAATCAGATCGGGCCGCCGAGCCCGTGTTTGTTCGGCCAGATGATCGGCATTGAATTGACGGATCGAGCCGCTGGCGATACCTACCACCGCGGTGGTCTCCCAGGTGATGCCGCTCTGGGCTTCGAGCACCAGGCCGTAGACCTCCAGCCCGTTTTCCTGCACCTGCAGCGCGGTCGAGACGATGTCCGCCTCGCTGTCGACCACCCATTGGTCAAATTGCCCATGCTCGATGCGCCTTGGCGCTGCCGCTGCGCCATTGATCTGCAGTCGCAGCGCCTCGGGCCGCCGGCTTTTCTGGGCGTAGATTTCCAGGCGCTGGCCCAGGGCCTGGCCAGACTTGGCCGGCGCGATCTGCACCTGTGTGGCGCCGCGGGCTTTGGCCACGATGCCGCCCAGCCCATAGCGGCCCTGGTTGCCGCCGTTGAGGATGGTGAACACCTCCCATTCGCCGCTGCGGCTGACCCGCACATCGTCGCGGCGCATCCAGCGTGGGTCCATGCCGGCCACCACAAAACCTGGCCCGCCGTCGCCGAACTGGGCCTTCATGCGCTGGCGCACTGTCTTGGCCACCCCATCGCCGGCCAATGTGGAGTCGCCGTAATGCAGCACCCTGACCGGGCCCGTGCGCTCGCCCCGCGCCAAGGTGCTGTAAAAGCTTTTGAGGTGCTCAGCGCCCTCGATGGCCAGCAGCGGCGGTGTTCGTGCCCCGGCGGGGCTGTTGGGCGCGCTGGTCGACGTGCCCGTTGACGGTGAACTTGCCCCAGCGCTTGGCGCCTTGGCGGTCTGTTCGGGGGGGGAGGGTGGACTCTTTGGCGCCGCGGCAGGTTCCAACTTGGCCCCTTGCCTAGCTTGTTCCTGCGCTGGGGCCGCCTGGGCTCGCAGGGGGGCGGAGCTCGCCGCCTTGGTCGCAGGGGCGGCCGGTGGGCTGGTCTGGGCGGGCGCCTGCGCCAGGTCTTGCTCTGCCACCGTCGCAGAGGGGATGCCCAGCGGCCCAAGCACCCGGCTGGGCCTGAGGGTGCGCGCACCATCGATCCAGTAGAGCGGGGCCAGCGCGCTCACAGCGGCCACCAGCACCAGCAGCAGGTGCTGGCTGGAGCTTTTGGCCTGATCGCGCTGTGATGCTGCCATGGCTTAGAACTGCCGGTAGATGAAGGCCAGGGCCTGACCGTCGGACAGCCAGGCGCTGAGCACCAGAACGCCGGCCAGGGCCAGTCCCTGCAGCAGCGCCGCTTGCCGTTCGAAGACCCGCTGGATCTGGAGCTTCCAGGCATGCGGTGCAAAGCAACCGGCCATGCCCACGCCCAGACAGATCCAGAAGGCCAGGCCGAAGCGAGGCCAGGCGCTGAGCTCGGAGTTCCACAGCGCGTTCCAGAAGATGGCCGCGTCCTCGAAGCTCGGTGTCTTGAACAGAATCCGGGCGACCACCACAAAAGCAAAGGTCAGTATCCAACCGCCGACGCGCGCTTGCAGCCCGTGCCGCTCGCTCCAGGCTTGCCAGGCGCCTTGCTCGCTGAGCCAGCGGTAGATACACACCGCCGTGCCATGCAGCAGGCCATACACCAGGAAGTTGAGCGTCAGGCCATGCCAGAGCGCCAGCAGCACGATGGAGATCATCACATTGCGGTAAATCTTCCAGCGCACCACCCGGTTGCCGCCCAGAGGTCGGTAGACGTAGTGACCCACCCAGGCCGACAAGCTCATGTGCCAGCGGCGCCAGTAGGCCGCGATCGAGGTGGCCTGGTAGGGCCGGTCAAAATTTTCGGGCAGCTTCAGGCCCAGCAGGCGGGCGCTGCCAATCACCACATCGCTGTAAGCGGAAAAATCAAGATAGATCTGAATGGTGAAGGCCAGGGTCGCCACCATGATCTCGGTCGATGAGAAGGCCTGCGGGTCGGCAAAGACGGGAGCCACGCCGGCTTTGGCGATCAGGTCGGACAGCAGCAGTTTCTTGACCAGGCCTTTGAAGATGCGCCACAGGCCGGCGCGCACGTCCTCCTGGTCTACCGGCCGAGGCTGCATCAGCTGCGCGATGAAGTCTGAGGCCTTGAGGACAGGTCCGGCCGCCAGATGGGGAAAGAAGCTCATGTAGACGCCGAAATGGCGCCAGTCGCGGGTTGCCACCTCTCGGCGGTAACTGTCCACCGTGTAGCTGACCGCCTGGAAGGTCATCACCGAAAGCCCCAGCGGTGGCAGCAAGCCCTGGAACGCCTCGGCCTGGGCAGGCAGCATGAAGTGCTCGGCCACGCCGGCCATCAGCAATTTGTAGCCCACCAGTGGCGTGATCTCCAGAACGATCAGTGCGGTCAGCGGGCCTTGGCCGTAGGCCTTGCGGGCGGCCAAAAACTGGCAGCCGGCCCAACTCAGCAGCAGCAGGGCGCTGACCAGCAGCAGGTCGAGGGTGGCTTTGAGGCGACTGGCGGGTTCGGCCAGCCAAAAATCGGCGCTCAGCGTCACCGCGCCAGCGATCAGCAGCAGCAAGAGGCGCGCTCGCTGACTGTCCAGTCGCAGGTACAGGGCTGCCAGCAGGGGCAGCGCGAGCAGGCCGTTGGAGGAGATCACATCAGACTATGCGCTAGCTTTTTCGCTTGGCCACGATCAGGGCGTAGTTGCCGCCTTTGAAATACCCTACCCGAAAGTCCAGCGGCTGAATGTCCTTGCCCTGTGCGAAGGCCTTGGCCAGGTCGCGCTGGTAGCTGCCAAAGGCCACATGGGCCCGCTCAAACCGGCCGTAGAGGGTCAGGCCGAAGTTTTCTTTCAGCTGCCCGTACTTGATGCCGGTTTCATCTTGAATGATGAAGGGCGCCTGGCTGGTCAGGCTGGCGGCCACCATGGAAAAGCTGTTGTTTTGCGGCAGGTGTGAGGCTGCCTTGAGTAGCACCGGATGGGCCGACATTTGGCGCACGAACTGATGGTGCTGCGGGTTGGCCGACAGGCCCTTGTCGGACAGGTCGATGCGCAAATAGTCCACCACGACCTGTTCGCCGGCGCGCTCAAGGCGAAACCGTACCGAGCGCCAGTTCGCATCACTGACAGGCAGTTCTTCGACCTCACCGGTGGCATTGATCTGTACGGGGGCGATGCTATTGACCTTCAGCCCTTTGAGCTGGAAAAAGGAGCTCAGGAAGGTCGACGCGCCTATGCGCACCCGGTTCTTGTGCAGGTATTTGTCCAGGTATTCGGTCACAAAGAAGCCGTCGCGTCCGTAGTACTCCCAGGCGCCGGTGAGCACTTCCAGCGTTTGCCGCGCGGCTTCGGGCTTGAGTTCCGTCAAGTCGATGGGACGCTCTGCTGCTTGCATGGCCACCATGACGTAGCGCTTGGCTTGCGGAAACATCTGGCTGACGGTCGCAAAGTCCGGCCCGGAGAAGGGGTAGAACACGGTTTTCTGGAAAGCCGGGATCTGCTTGCCTGCCCAGGCCTGCATGGGCTGGCCAATTTGGCTGTGGTACTGCTTCCAATTGCGTTGCACCGCCTGGGCGTAGGCCGACCAGGCCTCGCCCTGTAGCTGTGCCGGAACGCCCTCCTTGGGCGACTGGCCGGCCAGCAGCGCCAGGGCAACTGCGCTCTGGGCCTGGACCGGTCGCACATTCAGGTACAGGGTAGAGGCGAGCACGGCCAGCGCAGCACAAGCTCGCGCCAAGTTCAAATTGGCAAACAGCATCGAAAACCTTCTAAAAACGGGGGTCAGAGGCCAGGCGCTTGTGCGGGCGCTGGGCCTGCGGCAGGAGGCATCACGCGCCTGGCGCCTGCAAAGCGGCCGCGGTAGTAGCTCGAGTCCATGGATTCGATGGTCACCGTGGTGCCGCGCCTTGGGGCGTGGATAAAGCGACCTTCACCGATGTAAATGCCCACATGGGACAAGGTGGCGAAGGTGTTGAAAAACAGCAGATCGCCAGGCTTCAGATCGGCCTTGCGAACCTGCTCTGCGCTTTTGAACAAATCGCGCTGCATGCGCGGTATGCGCACCTGCAACTCATTGAAAACATAGTAGACCAAGCCGCTACAGTCAAAGCCACGCGCAGGATCGGCCCCAGCCCACCGATAAGGAATGCCAAGCAGCTTGCGCGCCAATTCCACGGCGGGGTGAGTGATGGATGTCTCGTTGCCTGCAGCACTGGCCTGCCCTTGCGGCGTTGCCTGCACAGGACTGGCCTGCTGCGCTTGCACGGCAAGGCAGGCGCAGGCCCACAGGGCTAGACATAAAGTTTTCAGGCGAGACATAAGCGGTCGATTCTAAATCATGGCTGGCGCCTTTATGGAGTGCTCCCCTTGCCTTGCATCCAGGCCCGGCCAAGTGCCGCAGCCGCGCAGGCGCTGCTACAGTGCCGCCAGCTTTTATCACCCACGGATCCCCGGCAGGAGGCCTAGCCCATGATGATGTTTGAAGGTCAGCGCGTCGACTGCGTCATCGACGGTCCCTGCGCCACCGTGCGCCTGTTCAACCCTAAGCAGGGTCTGATGGACGAGGCGATGGAGAGCGAGCTGCTGCAGGTACTTGAGCGTCTGCATGACCGCCAGGCCTGGCCCGAGGCTCGGGTGGTGATCCTCACGGGCCGGGATCCGGGCGTGTTTGTCCGCCATTACGATGTGGCCGTTCTGCACCAGCGGGCCCAGGCCATGGCGGCGCGGGGTAAGCGGTTCTCGTTGGAGCGCTCGGTGCCGCAAGGCGGCGTTCACCGCTGCATCGACCGCATCGAAGCCAGCGATTTGATCTTCATTGCCGCCATCAACGGCGTGGCCATGGGCGGCGGTTTCGAGCTGGCGCTGGGCTGCGATCTGCGGGTGGTGCAGGCCGGCTCTTTTGAACTGGGCCTGCCTGAGCTCAATCTGGGCCTGCTGCCCGGCGCCGGCGGCACCCAGGCCCTGGCCCGCCTATTGGGCACCAGCGCGAGTTTGCAGATGCTGCTCACAGCCCATGTGATGAGCCCGCGCGAGGTCTTCGAGCTTCGCCTGGCCGGCGCCTGCGTGGACGATGTGATGGCCCAGGCTCGCGCCTGGGCCCGTCAGCTGGCGGCGGTGCCGGCCCGCGCCTGCGCCCACATCAAGCAGCTGGTGCGCCAGGGCCCGCTCTGGGAACTCGAGCGGGCCCGCGCCGCCGAGCGCACCTTGTTTTGCGACTGCATGGTTGATCCTGCCGCGCTGCCTTTGATGGCCGACGTCGCCGAGGGCCGCCGCACCATCGCAGACCGGCCGGACAAGGTTTGAGCTGCGCACAATCGGCTACAAGAAAAACGGGCCCAGCGGGCCCGTTTTTTATCGAAAGGCCAGACCTGGCTTACTGGTCGAGCTTGACGTTGGCGGTGCGGATGTACTGGCCCCAGCGGTCAAATTCGCTGTTGTAGAAGCTCTGGTAGGCCTGCGGATTCATGCGGTCGGCCACCATGGACATCTTGGTCATGGTCTCCTTGACCTGGGGCTCGGCCATGGCCGCGTCAAAAGCGGCATTGAGCTTGGCCACGATGTCCGGCGGCGTGCCGGCCGGTGCCAAAAAGCCCAGCCAGGGCCCCATGTCGATGGCGATGCCCAACTCTTTCATGATCGGGATGTTGGTGTAGCCGGGCAGGCGCTCGCGGGCTGTGATCACCAGCATGCGCACCGCGCCCGATTGGGCATGGCCTGCGGCCACGGGAATTGGCACGATTGCGCTGTTGATTTGGTTGGCCAACTGCGCCTGCATCAGCGGCGCGGTGCCGTTGTAGGGCACATGCAGCAGGTTGATCCCGGCCACCTGCTTGAGGGCTTCCATGGTGATCTGCCCCGAGCTGCCCAGGCCCCAGGAGCCAAAGGTCATCGGTTCTTTGGCCGCCTTGGCCATTTGCAGGAATTCGGCAAAGGTCTTGGCCGGATGCGAGGCATGCACCACCAGCGCCAGCGGGGTAAAGCCGATGGGAGCCACCGCCACAAAGTCTTTCTTGGAGTCGTAGGGCGACTGCTTGAGGATGTGCGGCGCGATCGAGTGCGAGTCAGCTGCGCCGTAAACCAGCGTGTAGCCATCGGCCGGGCTGCGGGCTGCGGCCAGGCTGCCGATGGTGCCAATCGCCCCGGGGCGGTTGTCCACCACCACCGCCTGGCCCAGGCGCTGCGACAGCGCCGGCAGCATGGCGCGCACCAGCACATCGCCACCGCCGCCGGCGGCCCAGGGCATGATGATCTTGATCGGCTTCGTTGGGAAGCTGCTGGCCTGGGCCCAGGCTGCAGGTGCAAGACCGGCCAAGCCGCTGGCAGCCAGCGCGCCCAGGGCGGTTCGGCGGGTAGGGTGATGGTTCATGGTTGTCTCCTCGTGGGTTGAAAAAAGGGTTTAGCGCAGAAGGTTTTCGATCAGCAGGGCCATGCCCTGGCCTGCGCCTATGCACAGGGCCATGACGGCGTAACGCCCGCCGGTATCTTGCAAATGGTGCATGGCAGTCATGGTCATGCGCAGGCCGGTGGCGCCGGGCGGGTGACCGATGGAAATGCCGCCGCCGTACAAATTGGTGCGCTCGCGCGGCAGGCCTAACTCGCGCTCGGCGTGCAGATTGACCACCGCAAAGGCTTCGTTGATCTCGAAGTAATCAATGTCGCTGACCTTCAGGCCTTGGCGTTCGAGCAGCAGACGCACCGCCGGCACCGGCCCTATGCCCATGATGCGCGGCTCGACGCCGACCGTGGCCCAGTCCACCAGGCGCGCCTGGGCCTGCAGGCCGCGCTCTTTGGCGGCGCCCGCCTCCAACACCGCCACAAAGGCGGCGCCGTCGGTCACGCCGCTGGAATTGCCGGCGGTCACCTGGCCCTGCGCGTCAAACGAGGGCTTGAGTTGCTGCAAGCGCTCGAGCGTGATGTCGGGCCGCGGAAATTCATCCTCGCTCATCAGACGGGTGCTGCGACCCTGTTTGACTTCGATCGGGGCGATCTGGCGCGCCAGAAAACCGCTGCGCATAGCCTGCCCAGCGCGCTGCTGGCTCATCAGCGCCCAGGTATCCATATCGGCGCGCAGATGGCCGAATTGACCGGCCAGGTTTTCAGCGGTCTGCCCCATGTACTCGCGGGTGAAGGGGTCGCGGTAAGTGTTTTCCAGCCAGTCCTGCAGGTTTTGGTCGCCGCGCTTGTGGCCCCAGCGGCCGCTGCGCAGCACAAAGGGCGCTCGGCTGTAGCTTTCGGCGCCGCCGGCCAGGGCGATCTTCGAATGGCCGGAGATGATCTGCTCGGCCGCCGACACCATGGCCTGCAGCCCGGCCCCGCAGCCGCGGCTGACCGTCAGGGCGGGCACATGGTCGGGCAGGCCCATGGCGCCAGAAATCACCCTTGCGCCAAACAGGCTGTCGGCATCCACCGGCACGGTGTTGGCATAGACCAGATGGTCGATGTCGCCGGCTTGCAGGCCGCTGCGCGCAAGGCAGGCGCGGGCCGCATGCACCGCCAGTTGGGCCAATGGGATGTCGCGCAGGCTGCCGCCAAAGTCGCCGAAGGGGGTGCGCGCCGGCGCGGCCAGCACGATGTTGTGGTTCAGGCTCATGGCGATGCTTGTTCAGGTCGTTTCTTCAAAGAGCGCAAGTCGATGGCCTGCGCGCGGGCATCCTGCCCGGCGGCAAAGATCAGGCTCTTTTGTAGCTTATTGGTGGCCGTCACCGGCAGTTCTTCGCGAAACACCACCCAAGCTGGGGCTTTGTAATACGCCAGATTCTCCAGGCAGTGGCTGAGCAGCGATTGCGCAAGATGCGGGTCCGGACTGTGGCCGGCCGCCGGCACCACCACCGCCAGCACCTCTTCATCGCGCATCTCGTCGGGCACGGCCAGCACCGCCGCGCGGGCCACCGCCGGATGGGCGGCCAGGCTCGCTTCTACCTCGGAGGCCGAGATGTTCTCGCCCGAGCGGCGGATCATGTCCTTGCGCCGGTCGACAAAGTACAGCATGGCGCTGGCGTCTTGCTGCACCACATCACCGGTATGAAACCAGCCGCCGCGCCAGGCCTGCTCTGTGGCTTCGGGCTCGCCGAGGTAGCCTGAAAAAAAGCCGCGGCGCGGATCGTCCCCGCTGGCGCGCACCAGCAACTGCCCGGCCTGGCCCGCAGGCAGGTCGCGGTCTTGCTCGTCGACCACCCGCACTTCGACCGGCTGCGCCGGCCGGCCGAAGGCTCGGGTATCGGTCATTCGTGGCTCAAATTGATTGGCCAGAAAGCGCCCGGTCTCGGTCATGCCCCAGACCTCGACAAAAGGAAAACCAAAACGCGCCTCGACCTGCGGGTGCAAGCTGGGGTCGCAACCCGCACCCAGCCCGAAGCGGATGCGGTGGGCGCGTTCGAGCGGGCTGCTGGCCTGCTTGAACAGGGCCGGCGGCATGATGCCCAGGTAATGGATGGCGGTGGCTTGCGAGCGTACGCAGTCGTCCCACCAGGTGCTGGCATGAAAGCGATCGGGCAGCACCAGACAGTTGTCGGTCAGGCACATGGTGGCAATGCTGGTCATGCCGCAGTTCATGTGAAACACCGGCAGTGGGTTGAGCAGCCTGTCCCCGCCATGGCTAAAGCGCAGCGCGCCGCCGAGGTCGCGGTACCAGGCGCCGGCGGTCATCACATACTCATTGGTGAGCACGCAGCCCTTGGGCGGCCCGGAGGTGCCCGAGGTGAATAAGATGGCGGCCTCGCGCTGCCAAGGGTCAGCGCTCAGTGCCGCCACCGGCCCTGGGGCCGGCCCCAATTGCTGGGAGAGCGCCTCGCTGGAGACCAGCGCCACCTGGCTCCAGCGGCTGCGGTCGGCCAATACCGATTGCATCAGGCTGTAGCGCGGCGCAGTGCTGACCACCAACTGTGCCTGAGAGACCTGCAGCACATGCGCGATCTCACCGGCGCGGTGGTCTGGGTTGAGCGGCACGATGGACGCGCCCAGCTGGTTGAGCGCCAGAAAATGAAAAAAATGCCGCGGGTGGTTGCCCACCGCCAGGGCTACCCGGTGGCCCGGACCCCAGCCCTGGCCCCTGTAGGCCTGGACCAGCGCATCGACCTCCTGGCCAGCCTCCTCGAAGCTCCACTGGCGTCCGCCCGAGCAGGCCGATTCGGCCAGGAAAGGCCGATCGGCGGCGCGTCCGCGCGCAGCGGCAAAGGCCTGGTGGAGGCTGCGCGATGCGTCGTGCGGGTAGCTCATTGCGCAAGGCTCAGGCCAGGATCAGCGGCAGGCGTTTAGGCCCGCGCATGATGAGCGCGTCTATCCAGTCGGGCGGCGCGCTGCCGGCGCGCATCTTCGGAAAGCGGGCCGCCAGTTCGCCCAGACAGACCTTGGCCTCCATCCGGGCCAGCGGCGCGCCCAGGCAAAAATGAATGCCAAAGCCGAAGGTCAAATGGCGGTTGGGTGTGCGCGCCAGCTCCAGCCGGTGCGGGTCGCTGAACTGGCGGGGGTCTCGGTTGGCCGCGTTGATCATGGCAAACAGGCGCTCGCCTGCGCGCAAGGTCTTGCCGCCGAGCTCATGGTCTTGCGCCACCACCCGGGCGATGCTGTTGCTCGGACCGTCGTAACGCAGGAATTCCTCTACTGCGGCGTCGATCAGCGTTGGCTCGGCATGCAGCCGGTCGAGCTGGTCTGGGTGCTTGAGCAGGGCCACCACCGCGCTGCCCAATAAATTGGTGGTGGTCTCATGCCCGCCAAACAGGAAGAGCATGCAGCAGCCCACCAACTCGTCTTCGCTGAGCATGCCGCCCTCGTCGCGCGCTGCGACCATGCGGCTGATCGCGTCGCTGCCCGGCTCGCGCCTGCGCAGCGCGATGATCTCGCGGAAGTAGGCCGACATATGGTCGGCGCCATCGCGCGCCCGGCGGTATTTGTCGCCCTCGCCCTGGGCTGTGCCTATGAACAGGCGCAGATCGTCTGACCAGCCCTTGATGGCCCGAAAGTCTTGGCGCGGCACGCCCAGCATGTCCAGAATGACAAAAGCCGGAAAGAGCTCGGCCACCTCTTTCATGAAGTCCATCTCCTGCGATGGATCCAGACCCTGCATGATGTGGTCAAAGGCGCTGCGGATGGCCGGACCCATCTCGGCCACGGTGGCCGGTGAAATGACGGTATTGAGCAGGCGGCGCAACCGGGTGTGCTCGGGCGGGGCCTTGAACACCAGCCAGTGGTTGAGGTAGCGCATCACCCCGCTGAGGATGTCGCGGCGCTCATCCTTCAATGAATCGTAGAAGGGCCGCAGCCGGTCCGAGGATACGCCCTGGCCCATACAGACCTGCCTGACGTCGTCATAGCGGGTCAGGATCCAGCTCTTGAGCGCTGGGCTCCAGTGCACCGGGTCGTGTTCCTGCAAGCGCTCATAAAGGGCAAAGGGGTCGCGGCGGGTATTTTCGTCGTTGGGGTTGTAGACGAGCGAGGCAGAGTCGGCGTTCATTCAGTGGGTAAACGGGTCGTCGGGTGGACCCTGTTTAAGTGTTGCAGAGCTTTTCCAGACCGTATCAGCCGGCCGCTTGGGCGGCAAGAGGGCATACCCACGGGTCTGTCGCTTCGGCATGGGCCCTGTCAAGGCGTCCCGTGGGCCCCGCGCAGCAAGATCTTGCCACTGCGGCCTTCCCGGGCTGCATGGGCCAGCGCCTGAGCGATGTCGTCCAGACCATAGACCTGCTCGACGCTCATGTGCAGCACGCCCTGGCGTGCCAGCTCCATCAAAGTCGGATAGACCTCGCGGCTGGCCTGTTTGTGCGCCGGGTCGCCAAACCAGCGGGCCAGCCAGAAGCCGCGCAGCTCTATGTCTCTGAAGATCAGGTCATGCGCGGCGATCTGGCTGGGCTGGCCGCTGAGCAGGCCATACACCCGCAGGCGGCCACCCTCGCTCAGGCAGGCGGCCAGCGCTGCGGTGGCGGTGCCGCCGATGGCGTCCAGTCCCAGCATTACAGGGGCATCGCCGGCAATACCCCGAACCTGTGCGCGCAAGGCTTGCGGATCGCTGCCGTCGTCGACCAGCCAATGCCCGCCCTCGTTGCGGGCCGCTGCCTGTTCCCGGCGCACGATGTTGATCACCTTGAGCCCCAAGTGGGCGGCGATTTGTCGCACGCATTGGCCCACCGCCGAGTTGGCCGCGTTTTGCACCACCCATTGGCCTGGGGTCATCGACCCTTCGTGCTTGAGCAGCACCCAAGCAGTGGCCGGGTTGGCCGTGAGCATGGCCTGCTGCAGCGGGTCGCCATCCTCGGGCAGGGGCAGCAGCGCGCGTCGGGGCATCACGCATTCGTCGGCCCAGAGCTTGGCGCCCAAGGGCAAAACCCGCTGCCCGACCTGCAAATCCTGCACCTCTGCGCCGCATTCGAGCACCACCGCCACACCCTCATGACCGGGCACATAGGGCAGGGCGGGCAGCACCCCGTACTGCCCCTTCATTTGCAGCAAGTCAGCGGGCAGGATAGGCATGGCCAGCATGCCGATGCGCACCTGGCTGGGGCCCAGCGGCGCCCGCTCCAGCGCTCTGATTCGCACGCGCTCTCTCCAGGTTAAATCGGCACGGGTGTCTATGACTTCGACCACGCGAGGCGCAACATCGAGGAAACTCATGGGTACAAGCCTGGGTTGTAAGGGGCATCAAGCCGCAGGAAACCCGACGGCGCTGCTACCATTTTGACCGAGCCGGGCCGCAGGTCTGCGCCGCCCCTTTCCTGGATGGACATGAGTACTTCGGCAGAACCTGGCCCCCCCGCGCAGCCCGCGATGGCGGTGCGCCGCATAGGCAGCGCACACATCGGTGGGCGTCCGGCATCTCTGCAAGGCTTGCCGTTGCGGCAGATCCGGTATTCGCCCGGCGGGCCTATGGTGAGCCTGGACCCCAACGGCGACTTTGAGATCGAGCAGATGTATGTGCAGTATGTGCAGTTGCAGCAGCCGCGGGCGCGCTATCCGCTGCTGTTGATGCACGGCGGCGGCATGAGCGGGGTTTGCTACGAGACCAAGCCCGACGGCCAGCCCGGTTGGCAAAGCTTCTTTCTGCGCGCCGGCCATGATGTCTGGACTGCCGACGCCGTCGAGCGCGGCCGGGCCACCTGGGCGCGCAGCCCGGAGTTTTTCGCGGGGGAGCCGGTGTTTCGCAGCAAGCAGGAGGCCTGGGAACTGTTTCGCATTGGCCCGCCGGGCTCCTGGCGCGGCCGGGAGCGCCAGGCCCATGCTGACACCCTTTTTCCGCTGGCCGCCTTTGACCAGTTCATGAAACAGTCCACGCCCCGCTGGAGCAGCACCGAGGCTGCGACCCAAGCGGCCTACGACGAGTTGGCCCGACTGCATGGGCCCTTCGTGCTGATCGCCCACAGCCAGGGCTGCAACTTCGCCTTTGCCATGGCCCTGGCTCAGCCCGAGAAGGTGCGCGCCATTGTGGCGATTGAGCCTTCAGGCTTTCCGCAGGTGCCCGATCAGTCCCTGGCCGGGCTGCGTGGCATTCCCCACCTCCTGGTCTGGGGCGACCACTTTGTAGGCCATCCCTTGTGGTCACAGTTGCGGGTGGCGCTGGCTGGCTATCGGGATCGCCTGCGCGCGCAGGGGGTGCGGGCGGATGAATGGGACTTGCCTGCTCTGGGCCTGGCCGGCAACTCGCACATGATCATGATGGACACCAATTCTGACGACGTGGCCCAGCGCATCCAGGTCTGGCTGACTCAGCAGGGCCTGTGCGCCGGCCAGGCAGCCCACGGGCAGCCCCAGGGACTTGTGCCATAATCCGACCCGTTGCGGCTGTAGCTCAGTTGGATTAGAGTACTTGGCTACGAACCAAGGGGTCGTGGGTTCGAATCCTGCCAGCCGCACCAAATGAATCAAGGACTTATTCCCGTCAGGGTCTAGGTCCTTTGTTCTTTCTGGGCCTGACTTAGCTCAGCTCACTTCCATACAGTCCCTGTAGTCCCCGGGACTGGCTTGCAAGATTGAGCGCGTATTTCATACGCATTAATTTGCATTATTTAACTTTTAAAACCCTCTGGCCCATTATGGTCACCAGGGTTTGCGAATTTCCCTTTATCAATAAGCCAAGCAGGCCGTCGAAAAGGCCCTGCCACCGCTAGTTACTCCCCGCAAAACAGTTACCCGCCCGCCTTGGGTCGGATTGTGTTTGCCCACGCCCTGTGTACAGCGGCCTCGCCGCGCCTGCCATCGTGCGGGCTGGAACGCCGCGCCCCAGGGTAGCCGTCAGGGCTGCGAGGGCTTACGGCAGGCCCCCCGAGTTCGACAGTTAATGGCGTAAGTTGTTGATTCATATAGGGGTGCGTTGCAAACGCTCCACTACAAGAGGCTCAATTGGGGGTCGAGGGTGGGTTGTTTGATG
>Ga0222712_10000551_pt1 | contig 48752 bp, 34 predicted proteins | sample C33_657DmetaG_FD_165043 | JGI IMG/M metagenome (GOLD analysis project Ga0222712, IMG submission 165043) | Estuarine water microbial communities from San Francisco Bay, California, United States - C33_657D | ecosystem: Environmental > Aquatic > Marine > Unclassified | place: USA: California... | reverse complement strand
GTCCTTCGTCTTCGTAATCCGCGTCTGTTGAACGCTCTCGGTCCTCGTCTCGATCTCGTTCTCGTCCTTCCCGTCGCGTCGCGCGTTGCCGTGCGCGAAATGACGAACGCGATGCGACGCGCGAGAGAGAATTCGCGTCGATTCGCGAATCTCTCTCGCGCGCGTCGCGGGCGTCAGCGCGAATGCCGTCGCATTGCGACGCGATGGCGCGCCCGACGTCCGTCGTCCACGACCGACGTCGTCGGTCGTCGTGGACTTTTTCACTGGGTTCTGACATAAGTCAGTACGGAGAAACGGTCCGAGAATGGTCGTTGTATCGCGTGCGGCGGCGGCGCGCGCGCGCGCATTGATAGCGCATCGATAGCGCATTGATCGCGCGCGTACGACATCGCGCGACGAGTGAGGATTTTCGGACATTCGGTGCGTTGGGGCGCTCGGACGGAACTTTCGAACAAAGAATCGGACATTCGGATCGATGGCGCGTCGATGAGTCGGACATTCCGATCGCGCTCGAGCGTCGACGCTCTCGTCGAACGACGCACGGGGCGACGCGATCGCGCGCGCGTCGAGCGTCGCGTTCGACGACGAATCGCGCGTCATCGCGTCGCGCCTCGAGCGACGGACGACGGACGATCGCGATGAGCGTATTTCACGCGTTCAAGCGCTCGTCTTCGCGCGCGATCGCGAGCGTCGCGCGAGGGGTGGGGAATACGTCAATCGCCGATCGATGCGCGATCGCGAGCGCGAGGTGCGACCGCGATCGCGCGAGATTTTGGGTTGGGGTCGCGTCAACGCGCGACTCGATCCCGTGCGATGCGCGAGTGCGCGAGTGCGAATGCGACGTGAGATATAAATGGAACGAAAAGCGAATCGTTCGTCGCGCGAGCGCGCGAGCGCGGGCGATGGCGCGCGCGCGTTGCGACGGCCCGCGGTCGATTCGTCACGGCGAGGTTTAGGATGAACGGGTGGGAATGAGCAAAGAACTGACCGCGCGCGTTTTGTTTGCTTTGAACGCAGGGAATTCGATGCGCCGTTCGGCGCGCGAGGGATTTCGTTGCAGTCGGTGAAGATTCGCATGAAGTCCGTGGGAAACATCCAGAAGATTACCAAGGCGATGAAGATGGTGGCGGCGTCTCGCTTGAAGGGGGCGGAGCAACGCGCCAGGCGTTCGCGCTCGTTGGTGCAACCATTCGTGAAGTTGCTCGGGGATACCCCGGATGCGCCAGTGGAAGGTAAAACGCTCATCGTACCGATCACGTCCGATAAGGGTTTGTGCGGTGGTATTAACTCCACCGTGGTGAAGTATACGAGGGTACTTAACGACATGAACGGCGGCGAAGCGTCGCTTGACATAATCGGGGAAAAGGCACGCTCGCAACTCTCGCGTGCGTTTCCACAACAACTCAATGATGTTATCGTGGATACCACGAAGCAACCGTTGACGTTCGCCACGGTTTCTGGGATCGCCGACGCCATTATGTCAAAGAACTCGCCGAAAACGCACTTGATTTACAACCGCTTCCAATCCGCTATCGCGTTCAAACCGACCGTGGCGACGATTTTGTCCAACGATGAACTTGAAAAGATTGCGGAAGAAGGCGTGAACGCGTTCGACACGTACGAAATCGAAGGTCCGGACCGGTCAGAGTTTTTACTCGATCTCGCCGAGTTCAAGATGGGAGCGTTGCTCTACAACGCCATGCTGGAGAACAACACGTCCGAGTTGGGGTCGAGAATGCAGTCGATGGAGAGCTCCTCTAAGAATGCCGGGGAAATGTTGGGCAAGCTTACGCTGTTGTATAACCGCACTCGTCAAGCTGCGATTACTACGGAGCTCATTGAAATTATTTCGGGCGCTTCCGCCCTCGAAACGAAAAAGTGAGTTCTTGGGATTTGTGCACTAGCATTAGACTGTAAAATTTCACTCACAATCCTCTCTTTGCGACCCGCCTGACGTGCGTGCTCGAATACTCATCGTCGTGTCGATATGCGCAATGGTTTTGAGAATAATGGTTTTCATTTTCAATTTGAAAAAGGAACAACGAGTAATTCGTAATCTTACGTTAGAATTGAAGTTCAGCCGACGCGTCAGACGTGCATAGGTTGTCCTCATGCGGTTCAGTCCTATCATTGCATTTTTTGTAAAGTCATCACTCGTGTTGGCTTCGATTCGCATCTTCCGCAAGTTGTAATTTTGTATCGTGTGTGTTTGTTTCGAGTCTAGGCAAAAGCGATATCGCGAGCGTTCGTTTCGAGTCTAGTCGTACAAGTCATCGTCATTTGCGGCGGCAGCAGCTGCGGCACTCGCCGTACCAGCCGGGGCCGCGCCGCCGGAGCCACCAGGGAACTGGAAGTCACCGCCAAAACCGCGAGCTTGGTGAAGAGTTTGGCTAAATGTTTGGTACTTGCGAATGTCGGCGTCGGTCACAGACTTGCGCGCGTGCTTCATCGCCTCCTCAAAGTGCGCCTTGGTGATTTCAGGCACCGGATCGACAGCATCATCAACCATCGCATCTGGATTCACCGCAGCCGCACGCTCGGCTTCGATATCCCGCTGAATACTTTCGCGAATTGCGTATTTGCACGCCCGTTGGCAGATTTCGGTGATATCCGCCCCAGAGAAACCATTTGTGAAGCGCGCCAGCACCTCAAGGTCAACATCGGCGGCGATCGGGGATTTACGCAAGTTCGCCTTGAAGATACTCAAGCGCGAGCCTTCGTCCGGTAGGGGAATGTAAATGAGCTGATCGAGACGACCGGGGCGCATGAGAGCGGTATCGATGATGTCCGGTCTGTTTGTGGCTCCGATGATAAACACCGTCTTCTTCGATCCCATACCATCCATCTCAGTGAGAAGTTGGTTCAACACGCGATCAGCTGCACCACCGCCGTCGCCGGAGCTGCTCCCGCGCTGGTTGGCGATGGAATCGAGCTCGTCAAAGAAGAGCACACACGGAGCGCTCTGACGCGCCTTGTCGAAAATTTCGCGCACATTGGCTTCAGACTCACCGAACCACATCGTCAGAAGCTCTGGTCCCTTGATCGAGATGAAGTTTGCTTGACATTCATTCGCGATAGCCTTTGCGAGAAGCGTCTTACCACAGCCGGGAGGTCCATAGAAGAGAACACCCTTGGATGGCGCCATACCAAACTTTTCGAACTTCTCGGGGTGCTCGACCGGGTACTGCACAGTTTCTTGCAACTCTTGCTTGACGCCTTCAAGGCCACCGATGTCGTCCCAAGACACGTTGGGTACCTCGACGACGGTCTCGCGCAATGCAGAGGGGTTAGAAGTCGTGAGCGCGCTTAAGAAGTGATCATTCGTAATCGCCATGGAGTCCAAAACTTGGGCATCGATGTTTTCATCCTCCAAGTCGATGAGATCCATCTTTTCGCGGATGCACTGAAGCGCAGCTTCGGTACAGAGCGCAGCCAAATCGGCGCCGACGTAGCCGTGCGTTTCCTTTGAAATCTTTTCCAAGTCAACGGTTTCATCGAGCTTCATGTTCTTTGTATGGATACGCATGACCTCGAGACGACCAACTTCATCTGGAACGCCGATGTCGATTTCGCGATCGAATCGGCCGAAACGACGAAGAGCGGGGTCGATAGAGTTCGGTCGGTTTGTCGCACCCATGACAATAATGTGCGAGCGCGACTTCATGCCGTCCATCAAGGTCAAGAGCTGAGAGACGATGCGTCGTTCGACCTCCCCATTCGTCTTTTCACGCTTCGGAGCGATGGAGTCAATCTCATCGATGAAGATGATCGCAGGCGCATTCTTTTCCGCTTCTTCGAAAGCCTTACGTAAGTTTGATTCAGATTCCCCAGCCAGCTTGGACATAATCTCCGGACCGTTGATCAAGAAGAAAAAGGCGCCAGTTTCGTTTGCCACGGCACGAGCAATCAGCGTCTTTCCGCTACCGGGAGGGCCGTAAAGCAAGATACCTTTCGGCGGCTTGACACCAATCGTCTTAAATAACGTCGGGTGTCTGAGCGGGAGCTCAACGAGCTCACGGATTTGCGCCATTTGCTTGCGAACGCCGCCAACGTCGTCGTAACCGACGTCGTCGAGACGCTCTTCATCCTCGCGGTTGATCGGTTCACCCTCGCAAAAAATTTCCGTATCAGGCGCGACGATGCAGTACTCCGAAGGATCTGTCTCCACGACCTTGAATTCCACCGCACGCATACCGCCGCGCGCTAAAAACGTGTCCCCCTTTCGCACCGGTCGGTACGCCTCCAAAAAGTACGGCTTCAAGTACACGTCGAACAAGTTCCCCGACACGCCCTCGATAGAATCGCCAAACGGCAACACATGCACGCGCTTACCGTACTTAACATCCGTACACTATTTAAATAATCCCGATCGCGCGAGCGCGAGTCGATTCGTCAGTCCACGCGCTCGCAAAAACCAGATCGCGCGTCTCGACGCGTTCGCTCCGCCTCTGGACGCCTCGCGATCTCGCTTTGCCCTTCTCCGTACGACTCCCTCGCTCGCTCTCACGCACCTGGTGCACGCTCACCACGTCCCCTAATCTCACCCGTAAATTCTTACGCACGACTTTATTCATCCTGATCTTCCCTTCGTCGCAATTCTCATCCGCTAACACGATGCACACCGTGTCTTTCCGCTTTTTACCCTTCAACAACACCGTGTCCCCGCGAAAGAGCTGCAATTCATCCATCTTCGCCAAGTTCAGGGCGACGACGGAGTTATCGTCGTTGATCGCTTCATCTGCGTATCACCACATGCGCGCGATGCGAGCGTTTGGTCAGCGTAACGAATGGACATCGGCGCGCGAGCGCTTCGCGCGATCGGGACGCGTCTCGAGCGCGGCGCGCGTACGGAACGTCGCGACGCTCGCGATGACGCACCGACGACGAGCCTGTTGGGAGCTTTTTTGCGCTCGAGGATGGCAGTGGCGAAATCCCCAGTCTTGACCTCTTTTTTCACGTCTTTCGTTTCGTCCGACATCGCGGGTAGATCGGCGAATTGTGAGGCGCTCTCGCGCGCAGAACGTTGCGGAAGGGCGAGCGAAGACGCGCGATGGAAAGGCGAAAACGCGATGGCGAAAGCGTGCGGAGCGAACGAAAGAAGATGAATGGAGTGAAATGATCATTACCAATCGCATCGGCGAACGAAGATCGAATGTGATGAATGAACTACGAGGGGTCAACGGTCAACGCGCGCCAGACGACGGCGTCGTCGGCTTTGGCGAGGGAGACGCACACCTCGTCTGGGCCCATGGTCCACGTGCACTCATCCGGGCGAACGGCATCGTAGAGATTGCTGATGTCGCACACGATCTCATCGTTGAATTTGACGACGACGTGTCGGGGTTTGAATAATACCCGAACGGATTTGGAAGTCGCGCCGCGAGGGACGGCGACGACGAGCTCGATTTCGTCTTCGGTTTGCTCCCATCGGTATCCCTCGGCTTGGCCTCCTGGAAAGCGCGCGCCGTCGCGCGCCTTACCGCTTTCAGACATGTTTATAGTTTGTAAACCTCCGTTACGCCCCATGGCGTTCTCTAACTCCTTCAACCCGGCGCTGTACTCGACGTTTTCCATCGTCGCCGCCCGCATCCACGCCGCGCTCGAGTCCAGATCCGAGAGCTTAAAATCAACGTTTCGCATCGGTACCGGCTTCGTTTGCACGCGCCCGACGTAAACATCACCGTAGAAACTCACGCCATCAAATCCGCACTCGCGAGCGAGCGCCCCAGCGCGTCGATTCAACGGCAATCCTTTCAACATCCCGACTTCGTCCAAGTACGCGTACACCCCGCGCCAGCCGTTCCTCTCGCTCGGATGAACCAGCGCGAACGTCTCCGTCTTCCCATCTTTCGTCTCGCGCTCGATCGCCGCTCGCGAAACCGCGTTCGCGGCGCTCCCTAACGTCCTCATCGCCTCCGCTCGCACTTTACTCGCGTCCACCGTCCCGCCGCCGGCGAACGCCGGCGCGAGCGCCCGCGCGAGCGCGTCCCCGTACTCCTCATTCCCCATAACCATCTCGCGTTCGTCGAACGGCTCGTCATCGTCGTGCGATATCTTCACGTACGCCACTTCGCGCGTCGATTTCGAGCGAAGCATTTCCTCTCGCTCGCTCGCCGCCGCTCGCGCCGCCGCCGCCGCCGCCGCGCGGTCCTCCACGGTTTCAATCTCCACCCCGCGCGCGCGCAACCACGCGGTGGATTCCTCGCTCGACATCGCGCATTCGCGCGCGATGTCGTTCGACATCCCTCCAATCGTCGAACTCGCGCGCGCTCCGCGGTGAGGCGATGAATGCCGTCGCGCTCGCGCGTTGAGCTCGGGGAAAACCAACGCTCGTGCGCAGAAAAAGCTCAGGAAAAGCTCAGAAAAAGCTCAGAAATCATCGCTCGTTGTCGCGCGACTTTTCGCCGCGAACTCGCGCTTCGTCGCATGGTGGCGCATCTGTCGCTCGTTTCGCGCGCGCACGATGCCGCGCGCGCGGTCGCGCGCGTGGATGGGCGAGCGGTCGAGCGTCGGCGGCGCGTCGCGCGTTCGCGCGCGTCGGCGTCGTCGTCGTCGAACGATCGCGTGCGCACGATCGATATGAAACGCGCGCTCGTTGACGCGGTGCGTGAGAGAACGAACGAAGGCGAACGCCGAGGGAACGCGAGATCGAGCGCTCGCGCGAGCGAAAGAGGAAAAAGGCGAGAGAAACGACGGAGAAGGGGACGCGAGCGAGGCGACGGGCGAGCGAACGGACTGACGCGCCGCGCGAGCGAGCGAGCGACGCAGGGCGTGGATGTGAGCGATTGTTTCGAGCGCGCGGATTTGGAAGTGAAGTATTCGATGTTGCTCGAGAGAGACGGGACGCGGAGAGGGAGAAGCGAAGGGCGAGGGCGAGGGGAAGAACGCGAGGCGAGGGCGGAGGCGTCGAGCGAGGAGGCGAAGACGAGCTGGGATGGGAACACGACGGGTGAGGCGCGCAAATCGATGTTTAGCGACGCACAGAGGTTCGTAAAGGAAGCGCTCGACGGGGTGAAGTCAAAGATGAGCGTCGAGGCGATTCGAGACGCGATTCGAGAAAAGGCGAACCGGGTGAACGCTAAATACGGCACCGGGACCAAGGCGCAGGAGTACCTCGACGACGTGCGTCGGAGGGTTTCGGAAACCGACAGCAAGCTCGGGGTGACGAAATGGTTTAAAGTGAACGTCCCAAAGGCGTTGAAGCAATACGACGAAGTGCGCGCGACGCCGGTTGGGAAATTCGCCAACTTTATGTTTTGGATTTGGCTCTTCACGTCGGGGATCTTTTGGAACTTGTTTTACTTTGCCATCTCGGCGACGTTCCTCGTCAACTTGTTAATGCCCTCGTTGATTTCGGATCAGGTGGAGAACTTAAGACGACGCGCGCAGGAACAAATGAGCGCGCAAGGAGGATTCGATCCTCGAGCGGGCGGCATGGGCGGGATGGGCGGTAGCGCAAACATGGGCGGCATGGGCGGCGCTCCACGCGGCGCGCCGCGCGGCCGCACATCGTACGGCGGCAACGCATCCCCAGGCGACACCATAGACGTCGACGCCAAGGTATCCGACCGCGATTGATACCACGCGAACCAAGAAAATTTAATACACAAACAATTGAGCGCGCAACGATAGCTACTACTTTTTGCGAAAGATCCCAATCGTGCTCGTGTGCGACAACACGCTGCTCGCGACGCCCGACACGAGCGGACCGAATTCGCTGCGCACGTACGCACCTCCCAACGGCACTTTGGGAAGCTGCTCGCGGAACGTGCTCGCGTGCATGCGGTTCGCGTTCGCGCACGCGAAAATCAACGCCCCCACGGTATTTCCCTCCGAAACATCCAGATCTTCCATCTTTGCGCTGGTCACGCAACGACTGATCACCTTTTTAGCTTGTTCCGTCGCCCACTGAGCGTCGCGCACGTGCAGCTGCACGGGAACGCCTTCCTGCAAATCTACCGCCGCGACTTCCACCGCGCCCGACTCGCTGACGGATAAAATATCGCGACAGACGAATGACCCTCGCGCGCCGTTCGCGCCGATCCCGAGCATCACCGGCAGCGACTTTGAGTGCTCTGGCAGCGCCTCAAGCGTCTCGAGCAACGCCGGATGCGCCGGCGAATCGTCCAATTCCAACACCGCGTTGCCCTGCGCGTGCGTCAGGCTCATCACCGGCCCCACCGGTCGCGCGCCGTGCGCGATGTGCGTCGACAGCTCGAAATCCCCTCTCAACAGCATCCCCACCGCGCCGTGCGTGAAGACGTCGTCATCGACGAACATCGCTCGTCCGTGATCCACGATCCCGCCGATGGCGACGCTATTCGGCAACGCCCCGTGCAATCGCTCCAGCATCTCATCCACGTCCACGAACTCCGCCCCCGCGAGCACGATCGCCCCAACGCTCGTACCTTCCTTCGAACTCGTCACCAACTTTCTCCACTCCCCACGATCCAACTGCGGTAACGATGAATCATTCGCCGCGAACGTCGTCGCCTCCGTCCCCGGCATGTACGCGCACGTCACCGAAACCCCATCCGCGCTTTGCCCATCCCCCCCAACGCACGCCCTGACGACCGCGCCGATGACTTTTGGCTCGCCTTCGAACAATTTTCGCACTAACGCCCCCGCCCGCGCGCTTCGCTCGCCGTAGGACGACGTGACGTACACCGAGACCCACGTCGGGCGTCCGCGCGCTCGCGCCCCGGCTTTCGCTTTCGCGCACGCCTCCGCGCATGCCTCCTCCATCGAAGGCTTGCGCGAGATCGCCGATGCGAACGCATACGACGCATTCGCATTCGATGTCGATGTCACGGAACACGACGTCGATGCCGACGATGACGTCGCCGATGACGTCGCGCGGGCGAACGCGCGCCAGGAGCGGAGCGTCGCCATCGCCCGCGCGCGCGCGAGAGGACGCGCTTTGAGCGCTCGCGCTTCACGAACGCGTTCGCGTGCGTCGCGTCGTCTTCGTGCTCTACGCGCGCGCGCTCGATGTGAAGTCACCGACTCGACACCGCGTAACGCGCGTTCGAAGTCGACAACGCGACGCGACGCGACGCGATGTGATGCCTCACTCGCGCGATCGCGCCTCTGTCGTTCGTCATCGAGACATTCTTTTTTGAACGCGCACGAACGCGCGCGCGTTTGATCGAACATCGCGTGCACACGCCTCGCGTGAGCGCACTCGCATCGGGGCGATTCGACGAACACCTCATCGCGATGGCGGGCGACGCGCGCGCGTTCGCGCGAGGCGACCGCGCGCGGCGCGTCGACGCGCTCGCGACGCCCGCGCTCGCGACGCCGCTCGCGTTGCCCCTTCGCGTGATGCGCGAGTACGAGTTTCGCGATAAGTTTGACGACGGAAAGTGCGTGTACATGCACTGCGCATCGCCGAAAGGGACGTGCGTCGTGGGAAAGGCGAGGAAGGTCGCGGATGGGGACGGGCGCGGCGCGCGCCACGCGCTGATCGACGACGTGCGAGCGGCGGATACGCCGCCGCACGCGTTGAAACTGATCGACGTGAGTGATTGGTGCGTGCGATACGGCGGGGACGAGCCCGAGAAGTGGCTCGTGACGTCGCGGGCGTGGTATAAGCTGGAAGAGCCGACGGCGAGGTACGAAAAGTACGTCGCGACGGCGACGCGAAGGGCGAAATTCACCAACGCCGTCGTTCGAGGGTTGATGGTGAATTGGGGGATGACTCTGGAGGAAGGATTGAAGGCGATATTATCCGTCCCCGTGGTACCGCACGACGTTCCCATGGCGGTGAGGGCGCCGACGAAAGCGGCGAGGTTGTCGGGGACGCGCGAGGAGGAGGAGGTCGCGGGCGGAGGCGAAGTCACGGATAAGGAGTCGGCGGCGCTCAAGTACACGCACGCTGACATCGTAGGCGATGGGTTTTTTATCGTCAGCCAGTTGTCGACGTTGGTTAAGGGTCGAGCGCTGCGAGCGCCGGGGACGAGCGCGACGGAGGACGCGGCGGCGCCGACGGTGCTCGTCGAGCTGCAAAATTGGACGACGGAGAGGCATACTTTGGGGAACATGACGAAGGCGATGCGATTAGAACGCGAGCGCTCTCGTCGTGAACGCGTTAAGTTGGATAAGATGGCGGAGGAAGACGCGTTGAAGAAACCGCGGGAGCCGCGGCTGACGCCGCCGCCACCGGCGTCGCCGGCGCTGCCAAAGTATTCGCACGTCGGGCCTATGCTGCAAACCGAAGTGCTCACGCTGTGGGACTACACGCAAGTTTTTGGCGAGGTTCTACAATGTCCACCGTGCCCGCTTGATCGATTCGCTGACGTTTTCTTGGGCGCTGACCTCGGGGCGGCGGAGGTTGCCGTGTGGCGCGACGTCATGGTCGCTTTCATGCGCGTCATCGAGGCGCGCGGGGGCGCTATTGATTGCAAATCGGTCAAGTCGAGACCTAAAATGTCGCGATGGTGGGACACCGCAGTGTTTGGAATAGATGATTTGAACGAGTTGGATTGGTGCGATCGCGCGAACATGCTCGTTCAAGATTTGAAAGATAATCCGGTCATCAACGCGCGAGTGCGAAACTATGCCCTCGAGGCGGCGGCACAACTGGAACAGGGTGCGACGGTGGAGCAACTAGCCCCGACCCTCCGAGTCGGTTTAGCGACAGTCTTGAGCGCGATTGCGATGGAGTCCGAGGCGTTTCACGACTACGTCACCATGGTCGCGGATCGCGCGAGAGCCAATCGGAGCGCTGGCGAATTCCACATGACGCCGCCGCTTTTAGCGGACAACGTGCCCAAGGAAACCGAGACGAATACTGCGAAGGCGAAAGGCGACGGTGACGATGCGAGCGTGAAAGAAGAAGTTACTGAAGCAGTAGATGATGCCGAGGTCGATGGCGCTACCGACGCTGATGCCATGGAAGCCGATGACGTCGAGAGTGAAGTCAAGTCCAAAACGTCGCAAACGTTGACTGAATATCGGCGAAGTCAACTGATGAAGTGGAGATCTGAGGCGATTGATCGAGCGGTCATAAACCATGGCAAGCCCGTAGCCGTCGATGAACAAGGACGCCGATACTTTGCGCTCGGCGGTTTGAACAACGCCGGTCAAATGTTTGTTGAAACTGCTCCAGAGGGATGGCACGCAGAGGACGTTTCGCCGAAACGCATCGTAGATGATGAAGAGGTTCCAAAGCAGCCGATGGCCGGTCCGCCCGTCGAAGCGTGGGCGTTCAAAGAGGACTTTGAAGACCTTAAAGAACGCGCACGAAACGTCTCTGGTCTTGTGGAATACGCATCACGCTGGGGGCTGTACACGCCGGGTCCAAGCCTCGATGCGTTGAGTGAATGGTGCAATCCCTCGTACGACAACGAACGTTTCATCACGCGTGTTCACAAATTGATCACGCACTCGATAGATGGTATGGAAGACGTAGATGCACAGTTAGAAGCTAGCGTACTTCAGGAGAGAGTTCAGTCACTGTGTTCGACGATGATTGAAGATGGATACTCGCACCTCGACGGCATTCCCGTCAAGTGCGACCTGGTGACTCGGCTGATCAACGTATTGAGATTCATAGTTCACTCGCTTCCGTTTTGGCGCTCCCCTGACGGCTGGCTCCGCCGATTCACTGATACTTGCGCGCGCATCGACTCGCTCTCCGCGAAGAGTGAATCGGTGTTAGTTGATGTCTTGAAGGTGCTACCCGCGATTGAAGTTCTTTGTCGCGACTGTTACATGTTGAACGAAGCTGCTTGGGCAGAATCCCGGCCGACGTGGTTGGCGCAGCTTCGATTTTACATCTACGGTCCTCGAACAGAGGCCGAGCTGCACGCCGCCGCGCAGCCCGGCCTAGATGTTGGTGGCAATGATCGTCTGGGTAGTGACTTTCCGGGATGCAAAGATGTCCGAAATGCATTAGAACTCGTCGATGCGCTTCCGCCTTTGAATGTTCGTCGAACAGCGAACTTGCTGAATCAGTTGATCCGCTACGAAATGCCGGATGTAAAGCGATTGTCAGCGGAAGCTTTCATGCAGTCTACTGGTATTTCGAGCGGAGCACCGTTAATCAAACCAGGCGCAACCGTGGCTCTCATCAAACGTGGGTTGACGAAGACATACAATAGATACGTCCTCAAGAAAAACAGACCAAGAAATTGGATCGATATTGATACATTGCGTCCGTTTGAACGATGCATCGTGCTAAGCACCGCATATCGTGCCTCTGATCCGTCGGAATCTGTATCTGATGACTCTGAAACTCCTCCGTGCACGTGGCTCATGTGCTTGCTGCTCGACGCTGCCGAAACGCCTCGCGTAGTAGATTTGCGGAAGAAAGTGAACGTGAAAGAAGAAGAAGTGATTGACGAAGAAGATGACGATGACGAAAATAAGAATGCTCGTCGCATCGTCATGGCGCCGGTGTATGCTGGAGGCGACGTGGCGGATTACGTCATCGACTTTTCAAAGTTTGAAGATTCCCGAAACAAGCCGTGGGCAATAAACGACCGCATCATGATGCAGTTCGAAGGTGTGGCTGGTGGAGACGAATCGAATGGAATTGTGTCTACCGATGCCGGAGTGTTCTATCTCGGTCGTGTGCGCAGAGTTCGTGTCAGCCCGGACTTTTGGGAAACAGTCCAGGTAGTCTTTGATAGTGATCCGGAGGATTGGATGTGGGTATCGCCTTGGGAAATCGTCGCGGCGCCGGAAAAGTATCATGATCCCGTATTTGACGGCCCAGGAGCGATTGATCCGGACCGACAAATCACGGAGGATGACATCGCTGAGATCCTGCGTTCGAAGGCTATAGCGCGCAAACTCGGTTGGCCTGGCGGAACGAAACTCCGCGAATTCGACCGATATCGCAGCGAGGCGTACCGTGGAAACGCGCCAATAGCACCTACGTTCTGTCACGCACCGTTGGACATATATCGCGTATTCATCGAAACAATGCACTTGGGCGGGTACAGGGCGGTAACGCGAAACAAATTTTGGAAGCAAGTGGCCCGAACGCTTGGACGAGATTTAGCGACTCAAACGAGCGCGTCGTTTGCCCTACGAACGACGTATGAAAGGTGTATTCACCAGTTGGAGCAATACTTGAGTTCCCCTGAAATGGTTAGAAAGCTCGAGCTCGACGTTTCTCAAGAAGGCACTATGGATGCATTCCCTGGAACGGTTCCCAATGTGGTTCGTGACGACGATTACGAAGACGAGGACGACGAAGGCGACAGGCGCGACTTCAAGAAAGCAAAGAAAACGCAAAACAAAGATGAAGACGACGAAGATGAAGACGACGAAGAGTCTGATGCGGACGAAGCGAGTGATGAAGTCGAGGACTCGGATTCGGACTTTGTTCGTTAAGATCGGCGTTAACGTAAGCGTAGTCGCTCCATCGCAGGGGAGGACACTAGCCCGAGCTGAAATGTTCGAATTAGTATCGCCGATGCGTCGTTAAAACGACGCGGGAAATTTGATGGTGAACGTTCCCGCGCGATCTCCTCCCTCTTCGCTTTGCGTTCCCCCCAAATTGTTCACGGCCTCTGCCAAATAAATGGCCGAATCCGCCAAAGCCACGACTTCGCCGAGCAAAAGCGTGCTGTACGGGAACAATCTCCCTTCGCGCGTGCACGAGTACACGCCTTCGATGCGGAATATATCGCCTTCAACGATATTGCATGCGCTCACGTACTGATTCAATCGCACGAGAGCTCGCATCCCGCTCGTATCCACGCTCCAACACGCGTCATCCAATCGTTCCGCGTCCGCTCGCACGCGCCACACCGAAACCGTCCCGGCGCGCGGCGCGCACTCCCCGTCGCCATCATCTTCCTCGATCGCCCCCTCGAAACACTGCGTTCCGAGAAACTGCGCGTCGCACTTCGCGTATTGCGCAATTTTCACGTCATACATTTCCCTCTCGCTCGCTCGCGCGCGTCTCGATGCGATGTGCCCCGGGACGTCCTCGCCTCGCGCCAGCGCGATCGACGCCAGGGCGATCGACGCCAGGGCGATCGACGACAGACGACGAACGACGGCGCGCATGTAGGCGTTTGTTCTCGAAGTTTCCCCCCTCGTTCGACGAAGCGTTGGACGACGAAAGCGCGACGACGTCGTGTGACGGTTCATATTCCTCGGGCGCACGACGCATCGCGTTCGCCATCGCGTTCGCCATCGCGCGTTCGCCATTTCGCATCGACGTCGTTCCGCCGACGACGACCGCACCGTTCGACGACGACGAAATCGGTCGATGTCGCGCGCGCGCCGTTCGCGAGTGACGTGAACGCGCGAACGGCGACGCGGGCGCGCGCGCGCGCGGGCGCGCGTGGGTGAGGCATTTCGCGGCGCGCTCATTATTTGCCGCGACGACGCGTCATGGAACCTCGCAATCGAACGGGCGAACGCTCGCAGGATTTCATCGGGGGGTTTCAGCCGCTCTACGCGTTCGCCGGCGCGAACGCTCGAGGGAAAGGGGCGCGCGCGATCGGTGGAGGCGTCGCGCGCCGAGCGACGCGCGAGGCGCGCGACGAGCGCGCGTTGTCTGGACGACACGCGCACGAATCGCTCGAGCGCGACATCGAGCGGTCGCCGAATTGGTTTTCGCAAGATGAGTACTACACCACGTGGCGCGAACGCGCGAGAGATGGGGAACGCGTGGGCGATGGTTATGAACGCGCGCGCGAACGCGACGGCGACGCGGCGGTCGCGAACGCTCGCGCTGGTTCGCGAGATGTATGCGCGCGCGATGTCCCTCTCGAACGGATGCGAATGGAGAAATACGAAAGTACTACTCTGAGAGAGATCGCGAACGATCGCGCGCACGGGTACTTGCCGTCGTCGCAAGCGTGGGCGGGGTCGTCGCAGCGCGTCGATCGAGAGGCGGCGCGCGGATCGACGCCGCCGATGGACGCGAGCGCGCCGTACGCCGCGCTCGCCGCGCTCGCCAATCGCTCATCGCAGGAAGGCGTGAATACTTTATTGGGTTCGTACGACGACGTCAATGCGTCGCCGGCGGTGCTGGCGTCGAATGCGAATGCGTCGCCGGCGGCGTTTGAACGCGTCGCGCGGCGCGCGATCGAGCGCGCGCACGAAAAAGTCGAAAAACTCGATTACAAGCACGACGCGTTCGCGAGCGAGATGGCGCGCATGAAGAGCATGCTGATGGACATTATGACGACGCAAGCGAACATCCTCGCGATGTTGGCGCGGTCGCGCGCGCATGCCGACGACGCGCCGTTTCTCGCGTCGACGCGGCTTCGGCCGACGGATGATTCGGCGCGAGCGCCCGATCATCCGTCTCAAAGAGCGGCGGCACCAGCACTGGCGCCGCTCACGCCAGCGAACGTCGATGGACTCGTCGTGCACGACGCTGCCGACGCAAGAACGCGCTCGCGCGATGATTGCGCGGACGAATGCGAACGCGGCGTCGACGCGAGCTCCGATCGCGAAATCGATGAAACCGAGTTACGCGCCGCCGTCTTGCGACGCATGCTTGATTTCCAGCGTCATCAGCGCACCGACCGGCGCTCGAGCCATTCGTCGTCGATGTGAATGCATGTGATATGATTTTTATGATTCGAATCGCATGACGCTCGACCGATGGGATTCCAAGTTTTCATTTCGCGGAGCCGCCGCGGAGCCGAGCGCTCGAGCGCTACACCGCGGCGCGCGCCGGCACGACCATGCCCCGCGGCGTTCTCGACGTTCGTCGCGACGCGCGAGGAAACGCGCGTTTGAGTGCATCTGGAACATCACCCGATGCCCCCACGCGCTGGCGCGCGTCGTTAGCCGCACTCATCATCACAACGAGCGCTCTCGCGGCGTGCCACTACGTGCACGAAGCCATGATTCACGTGACCCCGAGCGCGTTCTTGGCGTTCCCGATCATCGGCTCAGCCTGGCTCGCGCTTTGCGTACCACTCGGCGTCCTCATGGCCTATCCCGAGGACGTTCGGCGCGGATTGAACCCGCTGAAAGCGAAAGATTTCTTAGAGCTAGCGAAAACGACGTACCGAGCCGCGGGGGCGAACGCGGGCAAGGTTCGTGGGAAGGATTTGTAGGGCAAATGCTATGGGTTGTGTTGTGATTAATAGCAGGTACTAATAGGAGGTTTCATGGACGCTAAGAAAGGGTTCGGAATCGGAGGACGCCGTCGCGGTTGTTACTCGAGCGCCCGTCCCTCAGGACGCTCGGCGTAGGTTGAATTCATCTTCAAGAATGCGCATGAGATCCACGCAACGCTCGCCTTCGCGAACGATGCCATAAAGTCCACCTCGCGCGCTCAAGTCGACGATCGTGCTCCCGAGACGCGAGCCCTCGATGCGTCCTCCGTCGAAGACTTCTTCGCAATCCGCCCAGAGCGGCGCGAATTCCTCCACCGCCGTCGTGCTCACCTCGCCAGACCTATTCGCGCTCGTCAGCGCGATCGCCCCGCCGTGCGCGCGACACACTGCGCGCACAAAATCACAATTCGGGACGCGTATACCAATCAAATCTACCCCTGGATTGAGTGCTTCGCTCGCCCCGAACGCCCCGCGCCGTCGCCGAGCGAGCACCGTCACCGGACCCGGCAATATCGCCTCCAACAGCCCGCGCGGGACATCGTCGACGTCACCGTACGTCTCAATATCCTTCACCTCACCAACCGCTATCGCGATCGGTTTCGCGAAATCTCGACTCTTCATCGCGTACAGCGCCGCGACGCCCGCCGGCGACCGCGCGTCGCACGCGAACCCGTAAATCGTATCCGTCGGAAGCGCGATCACTTTTTCCCGTCTCAGCGCTCGAACGGCGCGCTCAATCGCCTCTCTCGACGTCGTTTTCACCGCTTCTTTCGCGCAAAGTCTCGCGTCGACGCGCGTCTCGCGTCGCGCCGTCGCGCCGCCGGGCGCGCGCGCGCGCCCCCGCCCGCGCGCCCCATCTTCGAATACCCTTTGCACGCGAGCGCGCCAGCGTGGAGGGAACGAACGGGTGAACGCCGCCATGCGCGCGAGCGTCGAGCGACGCGCGCGCGGGTGAAGAGCGATTGCGAATTCCAATTCGAATTCCAATGGGAATTCCAATGCGACCGCGCATCGGGGCGGGCGACGCGCGGTCGGTCGCCATTCTACGCCCAAACGCCGTCTCAGTACGTCTTTTGATCACGCATGAAGCGTCGCACGCGCGCCGTGTGGGCGTCGCAGTCGTTCGCGACGTGTGCTGGTCGGTTGGACATGTCGGTCGGTCGGTTGGACATCTCGGTCGGTCGGTTGGACATCTCGGTCGGTTGGACATCTCGGTCGGTCGGTTGGACATCTCGGTCGGTCGCTCTGCGCGGGGACGACGACGCCGATCGACGCGCGCCTCGATCGCGTCGTCACATCGCGAGGAATCGAATTCCCCGTCGCGCGCCTCTCGTCGCCCCTCTCTCTCGACGACGAGCGCGAATGTTGAAGAAAATTTCCAACGCATTTTTACCCCGTTCATCGCGCGACGCGCGCGAGGACGACGCCGGGTTCAGCGGCAATGCGCGCGACCGACGCGCGATCGCGAACGCCGCGTCAGCACGCGCGCCAGTGGCGACGACGCCAGTGGCGACGACGACGGTGGCGACGACGACGACGACGCCGCGCCGCGCGTCTTTTGGCGACCGATTCATGCGATCGTGGACGGATGAAGACGTGACGTTTCTCGGTGAAGATCCCTACGGGGACTGCGCTGGGAACGTGTTCGCCGCCGTCGCGCGCGCGCGCGATGGGGCGACCGCGGATGACGCGCGCGACGAGTCGCGACGATCGAGCGTGGACGAGTCGTCGAGACGCGCGAGCGAGAGCTCGACGAACGAGCGAGTTTGGACGACGAATCGCGGGGAATTCGAAAAAGCGAGCGCGTTTTGGATCGGAGGACCGCTGTGAAAGCGAACGCGCGCGCGAACGCGACGACGCGCGAGAGCGTCGTTCGACCCTCGAATGTGGACCATTTTGTAACAACAGACATTTCATCGCATTGAATGAAAAAAAAGACTCCGTCGAAGCGTTCGCGCGCGACAGTGATCGTCGATGACCGTCGCGACAGCGAAAACGGGCGAGGAGAGATGAAAACGCGAGGGCGACGCGCGATGATCGCGGCGTTCGCGACGATGGCGATGATGATTCTCCGAGCCGACGCCGAGGACGTCGACGTCGACGACGACGGCGACGCCAAGGTGGCGAACGACGAGAGACCGCTGGGGGTGGACGATGTCAACGACGAACCGACGCTGCACACGGTGTTTAGCACCGAGTGTAACAATTATTTTGATTGGCAATCGGTGGCGCTGTATAATTCGTGGCGACGCGTCGGGCAGAAAGGGAAGTTTACTCGGTTGATGGCGTGCGACGAGACCCCGGCGCCGGGGAAAGATGTGATTCCGGACACGCACGTGCACAAAAACTACGCTAAGCACCCGGTGAGTGGAGATCTGTATAGCGCTTATAATAAACCGGCGAGCGTAGCGCACTGGTTGAAGTACGGCAAGGTGACTTCGGATTTTATCATCGTCCTCGACGCAGATATGATATTCCGCACGGCGATGACGGCGAGTTTACTCGGAGTCAAGCTTGGATCACCCGTGAGCGCTAGGTACAGTTACTTGAAAGGTACTCTACCGGAGAATCATATGGGTGTCAAGGCGCGTGTGCCGAACGTAGAAAAGGCGCAACAAGTGGGAGGTTTCACGGTGATGCACCGGGAGGATTTGACGCGTCTGGCTCCGCGGTGGTTGTACTGGACTGAGCAAGTGCGGCTCGACCCTGATTCGTGGGCGAACACAGGCGACATCTTTAACGATAACGGAAAGTCTGGACCACCGTGGATTTCTGAGATGTATGGATACGTATTCGCAGCGGCAGAGGTTGGGATTCAGTTTCAAGTGCACGACGACTTTATGATCTATCCCGGATACGCGCCTCCGCCTGAGCCGTTTCCCATCGTCCTCCACTACGGATTGACGTTTAATGTCAGAGACTGGGCGTTTTCCAAGAGCTGGTATCATAATTTTGACGTAACGACGTGTCCGGGGAAAATGTTTGAGCGCCCACCGGAACCGAACGAGCTAAAATCGATCGGCTCGGCGCGTCGAAGAGAAGAAATTGCGTTGCATTGCGCGTGGGGTCTGTACAACGGCACGCGAGATTGGAGTCGAGACCGCTGTGGAATCGCGAATCTCGAAGATCCACCGAGAACGCATTACAAATGTGGAACGCAACCAAATGGAGTGCTCGTATGCAAGCCGGTGAGCTCGGCTGACGAAACATTTCGCGACGGTGATGTCGAGTGCAAAGATCACAACGATTCGTGTTGCGATTGGGCTGCAACCGGCGAATGCGCGAATAATCCTGGCTTCATGCTAGCAACGTGTCCACTTTCGTGCAACGAATGCGGCAATATGCGCTGCGTTGGACGCTGCTGCCCGCCCGAGGCCGCAAAGAAACACGAATTAGCGGCGACGGTCGTGCATGCAGACGCGAACAAAGAAGATAAAACTGTTCTCAAGACGGTAAAGGCTGCTGAGGCAGCGGTGAAGCCTGTGGTGCACGATCTCGTGGATGAACTCACAAAGGACGTTGAACCGAAAGAGGCCGCGGTCATCAAAACTGGGCGCACGGTGATTGATGAGCAGCATAAGAATCAAGAGCCAGTGCACAGCATAGAGTTCTACCTCACCCGTCCGCGCATCACGGACCCACCCAACCTCGCTAGCATGATCTATGACTTCAAGGAGTCGATCAAAGAGTCGTTCCCATTTCGAACGGTGTTCATCGCTCTCGCGGTGTTCGTCGTCGCAATTCGCATACGAGCCGCGCGTCGTCGCGCACGACGACGACGAGCATCGAAAACTACCGCTCGGTCGTAAGCTCTAATCCATCGTACCTTTAGTTAGTAATACACACGCACCGGTACAGCGCGACAACAACAGCACCACGTGCGTTTGCGAGAATTAAACCAAAGTTTGATTTCTAACCGACTCTAATTGCCATTCGTCGACTCACCACCGCGATGGCCACCCCTCGACGCGTCGCCACGCTCAGCGCGCACTTCACGACGAACGAACCCGTGGTGGATGACGCCTACGTCGCTGCCCTGCGCGTCGCTCGCGAAGAAATCCGCAAGCTCCTGGATGAAACCAATGCTAATCCCATCTTGTTGCGCCTCGCGTGGCACGACGCCGGGACTTACGACGCCGCGATCGCCCACGACTGGCCTAAGTGTCAAGGTGCCAATGGATCGATTCGATTCGCCCCCGAGCTCGCTCACGGCGCCAACGCGGGATTGGCCAAGGCGGTGGGGTACATCAACCAAATCAAGGCGAAGGCGCCGACGGTTAGCTACGCTGATTTGATGCAGCTTGCCGCGGCGACGGCGATCGAACACGCGGGTGGACCGCAAATTCCGATGCGCTACGGCCGCATCGATGTCGTGCAAGAGTCTGAGTGCGCCAAAGAGGGGAACTTGCCCGACGCTGAAGCGCCGTACGGCACGGGCGCGACGACGGCGGCGGAACATTTGAGAGACGTTTTTTACCGTATGGGTTTTAACGATAGAGAAATCGTGGCGTTGAGCGGAGCGCACACGATTGGACGAGCGTTCAAAGAGCGATCTGGCGTGACGAAGTTTGGGTACGGCAAGGCGAACGGGACAAAGTACACGGGATGTCCTTTCATGAACGCGAGAAAGGACATGGTCGAGGGCGCGATAGGAATGCCGGGCGGTGCCTCTTGGACTCGCCAATGGCTGAAATTCGACAATTCCTACTTCAACCAAGAGTATCTCACTGATGCGGACAACTTACTTTGGTTGAGCACCGATCGAGCTTTGCACACGGATCCGGAATTCGCTCCGCACTTCATGCGCTACGCGCTGGACCAAAACGCTTTCTTTTACGATTTCGCAGCGGCCTTCTCGAAGCTTACTGAATGCGGCGCTCGTTTCGTGGGTCCAGGGGTGACAATTTAGTCGATGGGTTGAATTCTTTTGTGATTCAATGGAATACATTTACCTCCTTATTACAACGTCTAAAAATTTGTTTGATTGTCATCGCTCATCAACTTGCTTCGCGCGTTTAGCTTTTTGCGAGACATTCTATCTACTGTTTGCGTAATTTCTCAAAGTTGAAGAGAAAACTTCCAGATTCCGGTGTCGGCGTTGTACTCGATGAGTTCAGCACCGGCCTTTTCGGTCTGCTTTCTGATTTTTTCTTCATATCTAGCTTTTGCGGCATCGCCAGACTTCTTTGGCAAAATGCCGTAGAGTGTGACTTCAGCGCGCTTCTTCAATCCTTGGCCCTCTTCGGGAGGGGCAACGCCTCGGTCCTCAGGGTAGAGGCATAAGCACGCCTGCTCAAACAACACGATCTTGTTGAGATCCAAACCTCGCACATCCACAGGCTCCAACCACTTCACTCGGCCGAACGTTTCGTTCGAGATGGAGAAGTTATCGATGGCCGCGAGCGCGTCTTGGCCACCGCGTTCGAGCATTCGCTCCATTTGTTCCAACGTCGGGCTCATGCTATAGCCTTCAGCCGTGAGCTTGGGCAACACCTCGCTACGAATGCTCGGAACTTTGGTTTGCATCGGTTCTCTGTCCTCTGTGAAGTTCACTTGACGACGTTCGGGGCTGCGCTCTGCAGTGCGCGACGGGGAAACGGCGAGCGCGACGGACGGCGCCGGCGATGCCGGAGCTCCATCGGGACGAATGAACAATGCGCGCGGATTCTCGCGCGGTTTGAACAGCCACCCAGCACTCGAAGGCGTGGCAACGGAGACCGCACTTCCAGGGCGCGTCGACGAAACCGGAGTGCCCACCGCTTGCGCCGCACCGCCGGGTGAGGGGACCAAAACGCTCCCTCGCGGTTTGGCCTCGCGAGACAACCCTCCGCGGCTCGTGAGCCACGGCGAGCGTGGCGTAAGAGACCGCACAGGGAACGCTGTCGCGGCGTTTCCAGCCGCCGGACTTTGAACCGTGCCAAGCAAAGACTTCTTCGCAGGCGCAGGCTCGGTCGACACTAGGTGAAGCTGCGGCGGCACGAGAGGGGAGCCATATGGCGACATCGCGGAGGTCGGCTGCTGCATCCCAGAGAACGCGAGCGATCCCGTGTTTGGTTGAAATGTCGATAATCCGCCGCCCGCCGGTGCGAGTCCGAACAAGCTCGTCGACGGCGCCGCACTCGACGCTGCTGCACCAAACATACCGCCTCCAGTAGTTGGCGCAGAGCCGAAGAGGCCGCCGGAGGGCTGCGAAGCGGGCGCGGGCGCGCCGAACAAACTGCCCCCGGTCGCGGGCGCCGACGCGCCAAACAAACTGCTCCCCGCGGGCTTCGGAGCACCAAACAGACTGCCGCCCGAGGCGGACGCTGGAGCGCCGAAAATTCCACCCGAGGGTGCGCCGAACGCGCTCGGAGCTGCGCTTGGTGCGGAACCAAACAATCCACCACCGGTCGACGCGGGCGCGGGAGCGCCAAACATTCCGCCGCCAGTGGAAGCGCCAAACGCGCTCGGCGTCGACGGCGCGGCACCAAATCCTCCAAACGCAGGCGTTGCTGCAGGAGCACTGGCACCGAAAAATCCGCCACCAGTTGATGGGGCACTCGCTCCGAACAACCCGCCTCCTGGGGCGGGCGTACTTGCGCCAAACGCGCCTCCGCCGAGCGTGGACGACGTGGGTGCCCCGAACAAGCCGCCAGTCGCCGGCGTGCTGGGTGCACCAAATAAACCTCCCGACGGCTTACTCGCGCCAAACGCACTCGTCGTCGCACCAAATGCCGATGGAGTCGCCGATGCGCTCGCGCCGAATAAACCACCGCCTTGCGCCGACGCCCCAAACGCGGATGTCGACGGTGCGCTCGCTCCAAAGAGCCCGCCGCTTTGCGCCGGGGCGCTAGCACCAAACCCCGTCTGAGGAGCACCGAACGGGCTCGGCGTTGGCGCCGCGCCAAACAAACTACCTCCTCCAAAGGCCGAAGTCGACGGTGCGCTCGAACCGAACGGACTAGGAGCTGCGCCGAACAATCCGCCCGATGCAGGCGCCGCGCCAAACGCGGTCTGAGTCGAAGGAGCGGCACCAAATGCGCTCGTCGACGGCGCGCTCGCTCCAAATCCACCGGCTGACGGTGCACCAAATGATCCAGAAGCCCCGCCACCGAACAGCGATGACGAAGCGCCAAAACCACCGGGCGTGGGCGCTGCGCCGAACGCGCTCGTAGTCGACGGCGCGCCGAACAAACCGCCACCCGCGCTCGGCGTCGACGGCGCGCCAAAAGCACTCGGCGTCGACGGTGGCGCCCCAAACGGACTCGGTGCCGTTGACGCCCCGAAAGCACTCGTCGTCGAGCCAAATGCGCCACCAGTGGGCGCCCCGAATGCGGATGGAGTGGCGCTCGCGCCGAACGCCGGAGTAGCCGCGCTCGCGCCGAACGCCGGGGTAGCCGCGCTCGCGCCGAACGCCGGAGTAGCCGCGCTCGCCCCAAACGCGCCCCCCGACGGCGCGCCAAACAGACTCGGCGTCGCACTTCCACCAAACGCCCCCGGCGTGGTGGACCCACCGCCAAAAAAGCGCTGCGTCGCGCTCGACCCGAACCCACCGGGCGTGGGTGCCGCACCAAACGCCGCCGGCGCCGCCGGCTGATCCGCGTTGGCGTACGCGCTCGCCCGAATCTCCTCCACGCTCTTAGTAACGTTCTCCGGCATCGCGCTGATCGAATGTATCAGCGCATACGACGCTCCCGGGGCTAACAACTCCTTATCCGTCACCCGCGTCGTGCGATACCCGCTCACACCTTGCGTCATCGAGCAATTCACCGCGCGATGCGCCGACGATCCGCACTTGGAGCACACGTGCTTGTTGTGACACTTCGCGCCAAACTTACAGCTCCCTTTATTCCAAAACTTACACCCATCGATCGCTACGCGTGCGAAAACAAACATAAACACCGTCAGATTCACGTCTTACCCATCGACGCGCACGTAACCCCATACGCCTCGACCTCGTCTCGCGCTCGCCGCGTTCCCCGCCCTAATCGTAATCGTAATCTCATCTCATCTCATCTCATCTCATCTCCGCCCCGATCGTACGTTCACCGCGAACTCCTCGTCGCTCGCCAACCACACACACGCACGCACGCACGCACACACGCACGCGCACACGCACACGCACCTGTGGAAGGAACCGAGACGTTCGCCCCGAACGCGTTCGCCGCGTTCGCGTTCCCGAACGCGTTCGCCGCGCTCGCGCTCGCCCCGTGCGCGCTCGCGAATCCAATCCCATTCGTCCCTGGCGTCCCGAACGCGTTCGTCGCGATCGACAGCGATTGCGATGGCGGTTGTCCGAACACCGACGTCGACCCGAACGCGTTTCCGAACGCCATCGCGCGCGCGATGTGACGCGAGCGTCGATCGCGTCGGGTGCGGTCGTCAGGTCGACGGGGGGTCGGTCGGTCGGTCAATGCGGTCGGTCGGTCATGGCGGTCATGGCGGTCGGTCGGTCAACACATCGGTCGGTCGGTCAACACCTCGGTCGGTCGGTCATGGCGGTCAACGCGGTCGGTCGGTCAACGCGGGCATGGCGGTCGGTCGGTCAACACATCGGTCGGTCGGTCAAGGCCTCCGCCCACGCGACGCGACGCCTCCTCGGTGGACGTCACTTTGAGTCAACACTCGTCGCTCGGTCCGTCGTCCGCGCCCTCGTCCCGCGCGCGCGCGTCGCGTGCTGACGCAGCAGCACACGTCCGCGCGTCGTCGTCGTCGTCGTCGTCCGTCGTCGTCGTCGTCGTCGCGCGACGCACGCGGACGATCGAGATCGCGATGGCACGCGACCGCGTTGGGAAGTTTCTGTGCGTCGTCCCACCGAAGACGCTGAAAGTGTGCGACGCGACCGGCGCGCGCGCGCGCGCGCACGGCAGAGACGCGCTGGAGGACGCGTTGGGAGCGCTCGAGTTTAAAGCGTCATCGAGCGCGCTCGAGGGCGGAGGAGTGGCGATCGGCGTCGGGCCGGGGATACAGGCGTTCACGGATAACGAACTCATCGTGTCGTTCGTCGGACATTTAACGAACGTGGATTATTTGGCGTGGAGATTGTTCAGCGATGAAGGGAGAAGAGGGGAGAGCGCGCCGGCGACGGCGTTGGAGGCGGCGAGACAGCTCGTCGGCGGGAGGTGTTACGAGGCGGAGCTCGTGTGTCATTTGTACAAGACGTTTGGCACAAAGGCGTTGCCGAAGCTTCGAGGGAAGTTTGCGTTCGTGTGCTATGACTCGAAGTCGGTGCGCGTGTTCGCGGCGAGGGACGCGAGCGGTGAATACGAGTTGAAATACGCGCGCGACGAGGTCGACGGCACGGTGGTGGTGGCGAATTTTGATGGCGCGAGCGCTATCACACCGAGTAAGCAACCAATGCTCGACGTCCCGCCCGGATGCTACATCTATGGACATCGCTCGATCACTCCGAATCGATTCGCGAAGACGGTTGAAGAACGAAGCTCCGAGCTCGCGGCGGCGGCGGCGGCGGCCGCTATTGCCCTCCGAGGACTGAATGTCAAATCTCGACGGTCTCAAGACGTAACTCGCAGAAGTTCTGACGCTAGAGCGCCTGCAGCGGAGGAAGAAATCGAATCACATATGGACGAAGACGCCCAACGAGCGCTGAAGTCCCTCGATGGCGGTCATGAATTTGAGTCGCACGATCGCGCCGCTGATGTGGAAGACGTCGAACCCGGTACAATAGACGATCATATCGCCGCTGAAAGCGTCGCTATCAAGGCAGCTTCTGCGGCTATCAAACGCATCGCGAGTGGGGCTAATATGTCGGGCATGGTACGCATGGACAGCCTGAGCGCACTTTCGGCGTTTGGCAAATCGCACATGAACGCAGAGGGCAACGACTCAGAATTTAAGCTCAACCGTGTGCCGAGTCGCAGCGGTTTACTCAGCGACATGGTCAAGGTTGCGTCGTTTGGTAATCTCAAAAATATCGAGAAAGTGGGCAGTTTGTCTGACTTGGCGCACGCCGGGGCGACGGCGTCGCCTAAACATCTCGGTAAAACAGACCGAAGAGGAAGTTGGCAAGATTTGTCTTTGCTCGTCGTCTCCGGCACGACGAACGGCGAACGAGCGAATGATCTCGATGAGAAAAACTCTGGAGGAAAGGCTTGATGAAAATTGTATAATATCTATAGCACGATTATCACAACTTATATGGTCCATTGAGACGACCATTGAGACAACTTATTCCCAACACAACGTCGCGACCCGCACCTATAGAATCATCCAACCGCACGGTATCGGCGAGCTCATTTCCGGCTCGTTCGATTTAACTATCGCGAGACATTTGATCGATATGCCGTATTTAACTTTCGCACTTTCAGGCATATAGACGATGAAGTGGGATCGCTCCTTTCCGACTTCCGTGATGGCCCGAGTCACGGATAATTTGGCGTGCGGCGTAACTGTAATCCCAGTAGGCAATAGCGAGGGTGTCGTGCGCCCACACTCAAAGCGATGCATCGTGGCGTGATCGATCACTCTATGTTCCTCGCAACAATACGACGCATCGACATCCAGGACATAATCGTAAATTGATTTCTTCGCCCATCGGCGATGCCGCGCACCAAACGCACACGTTTCGCGAGAGAGCACGAGTCTCGGGCAAGTCGACAATGTACGCGCACCGACATGCCGCCGCCACGCGCTCCGGTGAGATCTTTAACGTCTCCCTCCACACGACGACTTTATCCTCCGTCGTTGAATACACGTACGCCCCGCACTTCACCGGGCAGTTGAGCGCCGTCTCGAGCAGCTCGCCGACGGTGTGCTTTATCGGGAACGGCCCGAGCGTCTCGAGGATTCGAATCAACGTCGGCATATTCGCAGATGTCTGCGTAGTGCGATTCGGAATAATCGCATCCGCCGCCTCGATGACCTTTCGTAACACGTCCGTGCTCGCGTTTGTCACCACTAATCTCACGGCGTTGCTCGTGAACAAAACGCTCGGCTTGTGACGGACAACTCCCTCCGCAGTCTGCAACTTAAAAATAACATCGTCCGCGAACAAAGGGATGAGATGCACCAACTGTTCCTTAGTCAGAGTGGATTCGCCACTCGCTTGCGCCCGGCCGAGCGCCTTCGCAAAATTCGTCACATGCTCGCGTTTCGGCTCCGTCCCGATCCAATACGCGTGCTGCAACCACGAGCCCGCACCTTTGGGTCCGATTCCGGGTCTATGCGCCAACGGATCCTCGCTCGGGTTGGACATGACGACGCACTGACGCCGACGCGCGGTTTTTTCTGCGGTTGTTACGCGTGACTTTCAGAAAGTTGACTTTTGGACAGTTGACTTTTAGACAGTTGACTTTTAGACGGTTGACTTTTCGACAGTTGACTTTTAGACGGTTGACTTTTAGACAGCGGCACATCAAGTGGATGTCCGCCGTAACGTCAGGTATAAATTGGTACCAGTACAGTAATAATTACTTACAATTGTCGTGAATGACGTTGAAGAACGAGATGCTGCCCGAATTCGTCACTTCTTCTGTGGCATGACGATCTCCACTGACGAGCACGCCGCTGTAGCCTTTGTCGCCGCAGTCAAAGACAACGGTGCCATCCTTCGCGGCAGCTTCAAGCATTTTGCCTAGGGGGTGAATGCCAATGTTTCCCGCGCCAGTGTAAGTGCCCTCTCCTATCCTAATACGGTCTCGATTGACGTAGAATCCAAATCCCTTGTTCAAAGGCAACTTGGACGCTCGTCCCAATTTCGCCACGCGATACTGCGAAGGGCTACGAATCGCAGTGTTCGGGTTATCTAGCTCGTAACGAATATCGTACGACCGCGGTTCGCTCAGCGCGGACTCTATCGCGCGTTGAAGCGTCAGAAATGGGTCATTTGGGGTTCCAGAGCCGTATGTGTCGGATCCAGCTTTGGAAATGTAAATGTCGCAAAAGAGGAAATTCACGCCCGACTTCACAGCCGTCCAACTCACACCGTTATTCACGCTCACCTGGACCGTCTTTTGCACGCAAGGCCGAAATGTACCGATTACCTCACCGCCGCTGCGCTCGCCGTGCGGAGTCGTGATGCACCTAAGGCGGCCGGTGTTGTCAAAAAACGCATCGAGAGTTTGCGTCACTAAAGTGTCCGAATCGTACAATTTACACTTCATCGCGTTTGAAGCGAAGAACGCTTGGCCTGCGACAGTGATTTCTGTGTTTCCAAAGAATGGCCCGCGCGCGGGGTACACAGTGTCATCGTGAGTAGTGCTAGCGGCCACGACGTTCGGCACGCCACCGTAGACGCGAACGAGCCAGCGGTCGCCCAAGACGTGTTGACTTCCCGAAAACGTGAATCGAATCTTCACGCCGTTACTCAGAGTAACCGCCGCCGATGCTGACGTGCCTATAGGTATCGCGAGAGAGGTCGCTACCCAGGCAACGTTTGAGCCGATCGAAGTGTGGAATCTCCATCGATACGTCTCACCACCGCTATGCGAGCTGTCGTTATCAAGAACCACTTCATACCAACCAAGACCCTCACCCGTGTACGCTCCTTCGACAATTAAATCATTCGCAACGCCAGATCCAGAACTCGCTGCTTTCTTAACTGCATACGCCGCCGCCGCCGTGGTGTAAGCTGTCGCCAACGTGCCGTCTTTTGAACCATCGTCCGCATAAATCGCGCTAAACGTGTGCTTGTCTCCAAACAACAAAGCGACGCCCGTCGTATAAGTTGTTCCAGACGCAGGGTAGTAGACGGGAATATCGTTGAACACATTATTATCGTAATATGTGAACGTTGACGCCGCACCAGCGTCGGCTGGGGAGGCGCCATCGGCGCCACCTCGCCCGCTCGCGTACGAATAGCCATCGTTTGAAACGAACACTGTCACTTGCGCTCCACCGTGATTTGTGTCGTCATCAGTTGCGCCGTCCCACGCGGGAGCGATGCATCTAATCCTAGTATACGAGATCCACTCTGCCCGCACAGTGTTCGCCCTGGACGCACCCGTTTGAAACGGCGTCGACGCGCCAGAGTCTATGATTATTATCATACCACCCACGAAAGCGCCGGTCGTACTTTGATAGAAAATCTTATTCGGCGTGCTCGACCCTGGAGTGAAAGTCACCGACCCAGACGAAGCTGGAAGTAAACCACTCGTCGTCTGCAACCGATTTTCAGGCCGCAGACTCAGTTCCCACATCGCCGGCTCTATTTTTGATAAAATGAACGGATGTCCCGCCGTGTTGAGTGAAAACGTGTACGTTGTCCCGCGCTTGAGAACGAGTGTCTGCCCTTGCCCAGTGACGCGCGCGCTCGTAATCTTATACCCCTGGATGTTACCACGCCCAAACCACGGATGATCGCTCGTCTTCGTCTCTATGCTCACCGAAATCGTGTTCGACGCCGACTGGTCGGTTGGATTCCCAAAACGACACCGCAAGTGTACGCCCGGAAGAAAGTTCGCATCCGTCAGACGATTCACGTAATTCTGTGCGCGATTCTCAATCTCCACCACGGCCCCACCGATCGCGTGCCCCGTGGTGTTTTTCACGTACCAATTCCCCAGAGGCGCCGCGTCCGTAAACGTAAACATCAAATATGTCCCTTGGTCATCCGTATTCAGTGGCATCGCGCTGTACCCGATTCCATTATTCGTCACCGTCACGTGCACCACAGACGCCACCGATCTCGGTGGTGTCACCACTTCGATCGTTCCGAAATCCAAATACGTCGCCTTGACTATATCAACCTCGGGCGTGGACGTCGACGAGTCGTAATACGCAAACCGCACCGCCAAGTTCGCTTCGCGCGCGAACCCACCACCGTATATCCTCACCGTCGTCCCGCCCACGACGTGGCCTTTTTCCGGTTCCAATCGCTGCAAATACGGCGGCGCGACGTACTTGGGCACGTTTATCGCGAGCGCGGTGTGCAACGCGCTGGCGAGGAGCGCCGCGGCCAGGGTGAACAACGGTCCAGCGCGCGCAAAAGCGCGAGCGTGAAGACGACGCCGGGAGACGCGAACGCGCGACGTCGAAGGAGCCATCTTCGCGTGATTTTGGACAAGCGTCGCCGGAGACTTTACGGAAGAATGGCGAAACTGCGCGCGAGAATGTGACGTCGTGGCGGCGCCTGTGCGCGAATTCGCAGAGCCACGAACGTGACGGCGACGGGTCGCGTGAGAGCTCGTGTAACAAACTACAAATCAAGAGTCTAGCATATTATTTTCTTCGGCGATGTTTTTAAGGTTAAACTCGAACGTCATTGAAGGATTTGCGGAGGACCTTGAGCGGCGATGTCATCGACGCCGGCGACTGCGTATACGCTTCACTATTGCGAACGGTGATCGCCGCGTCGGTGATGTAATCGTCGAGTTGACCGCTCGCGGCGAGGATAAGCCCCATGAAGAGTGGCGATGGTCGACCTGGACGGGACTTGTATTCGGGGTGGTACTGGCAACCGAGCATGAAGGGATGGCCTTCGATTTCACAAATCTCCATTCGCATCTGTGTGTCATCCTTGCCGACAAACTTGCAGCCCGCGGCGTCGAGTTGCGGCACCATCTCGGGGTTGACCTCGTATCTATGACGGTGGCGCTCATCGACGTGCGGCACCATGCCGTACAATCGTTTGGCGAGGCAATGATCCGTTTGGAAAATCGTACGGCGACTGCCGAGACGCATCGTGCCGCCCATGTGCGTCTTGCTACCTTCGGGCATGAAAATCACCGCCGGATTCTTCGTGTCTGGATTGATTTCCGTCGAGTGTGCGTCGGTCAACCCAAGAACGTTACGCGCAAACTCAATCACCATGCACTGCATGCCAAGGCAGATACCCAAATACGGCACTTTGTTCTCACGTGCGTACCTCGCCGCGCTCATCTTTCCTTCCGTGCCTCTACCGCCGAACCCCCCGGGAACCAAAATCCCTTGCGCCTTCCTTACATTCGCCCAAGCAGCGTCGTATTTCGCTCGATCTTCTGATTTGGTTTCATCCTCGAGATCGCTCGCCTCAATCCACAATAAGTCGAGCTTGCGGTCGCATGCTATGGATGAGTGAAGCAACGCCTTGGTGACGGACAAGTACGAGTCGCCCAAACCGGTATACTTACCGACGAGAGCGATAGTTACCGGTGTCGTCACGGCATCCCACTTTTCAGCGCGATACCTCCACTGCGCGATGTCCGGCACGCGGCGGGGCAGCTTAAGATGATCCGTAATCGCGTTCAACACGTCTTGCTCGAGCATCACGAGCGGCACGTGCCAAATGTTTGAAACGTCGCACAAGTTGATGATACACTTCGGGTGCACGTGGCAGAACAGCGCAAGCTTATCCATGACGCTTTGTTCGAGCTTATCTTTTGATCGGCACGCCAGCATGTGCGGGGACAACCCCGCCGAACGAAGCGCCTGAACCGAGTGCTGCGTCGGCTTGGTCTTCTGCTCCCCGACGGCGCCGACGACGGGCACGAGCGACACGTGAATCAAGCAAAAATTATCCGTCCCGACGCGGAACTGAAACTGTCTCAGCGCCTCAATAAATGGCATAGATTCAATATCCCCAACCGTCCCCCCGAGCTCGATCACGCACACATCCGGTATCGCCTCCGTTCCATCCACCGGCACGTGCGCCACGCGCTCGATCCAGTCTTGAATTTCATTCGTAATGTGCGGCACCACTTGCACCGTCTTCCCGAGATACTTCCCTTCCCGCTCTTTATTAATCACCGCCTAATCACCAAATCATCGTCAATCTACGTGTGTCGCGCATCGAACGCCGTCGTCCCTAGTCGCTCTCGCGCGTCTCCGCTTCGTTCGAGTTCAAATTTCAAACGCCCCCCGTCGTCTCCCTACGTCGCTCGCTCGCTCGCGCACCTGATACACCTTCCCGGTGGTGATGTTATGATCCCTCGTCAGCGTGCTATCGATAAACCGCTCGTAATTCCCTAAATCCAAATCGCTCTCCCCGCCGTCGTCCAACACGTACGTCTCCCCGTGTTCGAACGGCGACATCGTCCCGGCGTCCAAGTTGATGTACGGGTCGATCTTCACGCTCGTCACGCGCCATCCCGCGCTTTTGAGTAACACCCCGATCGAGCTCGCGGTGACGCCTTTGCCTAAACCACTGACCACGCCCCCACTGACGACGACGTACTTCATCGCGCGAAGTGACGACGCGCGACGCGTCGACGTCGACGGTCGTCAGTCGCTCGACGTCGTCGACGGGCGCGCGTCGCGCGTCGCGACGCGCGCGTCGAGGGTCTTGGGACCGAGTGACCGAGTGAGTGACCGACTGACCGACCGACCGACTGAGTGACCGACCGACCGAGTGAGTGACTGTAGAAGTGTAGTCATGAGATAGGACGAGGGAACACTTCGACGTGGGACTCGATGAGTTAATGACTCATAGTGACCGACCGAGTGACCGACCGAGTGACCGACCGAGTGACCGACCGAGTGACCGCCCCACCCCCCCCCCCCCATAACGACACCCCATGAGTCTTTTCTCAGCGAGCCCACGTCACGCGATCGTCCTCCACGACCGTTCGTCGAAACGTCCATCGCGCGCGCGACGTCACGTCGAATCGCATCGCGTTTGCGCGTCGTTTGCCATTCGCGTTCGCGCGCGCCACGCGCGCGATGGACGCGAAAGCGACGAAAGAAAACGACGGGTTCGGCGAACGCACGAACGCGAACGCGCGCGATGGGGAGAATACAGTCACGAGCGAGGGCGAGGGCGACGCGCGACGCGACGCGCGAGCGCCGCGACGCGCGAGCGACGAAAGAGGCGACGCGAATGATGCCCTCGCGAACGGGCGTCGAGGGGGAAGGGACGATGGCGCACGACCGAGGGAAAGGGACGATGGCGCACGACCGAGGGAAAGCGCACGGACGGGGAAGACGGTGTTTCAATTCTCGGCGATTCCGCCAAAGAGTCCGACGACGAGCGGGAGGAGAGGAGGCGCGCGGAGGGAGCGACCGCGGGCGATGAGCGAATTGAACGAGCGATTTGTCATTGGAGAACGTGTAGGAGTGCGGGATGACGACACGGCGCCGATGGATGTCGTGGTTGAGACGGAAACGGCGTCGCCCGAGGCGACCGGAGGGACGGCGTCGCCCGAGCCGATGGCGGCGGAGACGCCCGCGACGCCGGCTTCGAGCGCGAGCTCGACGATTTTCGAAGATATTATGCCGTCGCGTTTGAATTTTAACATCGGACAGGGAGGTAAGTCCGTGAGCGGAGGATCGAAGAAGTCGGCGGCGTTTACGAGACGAGCGAGCGTGCGTTTAGAGGTGGACGCGCCGACGCCGATTGTGCTGGACACTCCTGATTCCACGGTGAACGACGCGAATGGCTCGTTCGGGCGATCGCCGCCAATTTCTCCCGTGCATGAAGTTCCAACGCCGAAGCAGTTCACGTTCAACGCGCCACCACCTGAACCGCGGAAATCACCCGTGAAAGCCGCGCCTCGGGACATCGAAGTGCAGTTGGGTCAGTTTAGTATCGGTCTCGAGTCGCGGACGACCCCAAAGATAAGAAAGAGCTTCAATATGCAAAAACGTGCTGGAATTAAGACCGATAAGAAAGCGTCGGTGGCTGTAGAGAGTCAAAGATCAGCGATTTTTGACATACCTGACATGAAGCAGTTGTCGCTGGAAGTCCCCTCATCATCAAAGAAAACAGCATCGCTTGAGGATCCATCATCGCTCAAGCAGCGCGGAAACACATTATTTCGCGAAGGACGCTACGCAGAAGCAGAGGAACTTTACGGTCGAGCAATCATGCAGATCGCTGCGTTGGCGCAAACTAAAGTTGCACGCCAAAGTCCGCTCGGGGTAGAAATAGATCCGTTTCTCGGTCGGGATGCGGCAGTTTTACTTACGAATCGAGCAGCTGCTCGTATGATGATTGATTGCAGAGACACCGTAACTTACGGTGAGAACATGCTCAGGGCATTGACGGATTGCGAGCACGCCATGCGAGCCGACGCCTCCTACGCGCGCGCGCGCACTCGAGCTTCGGCTTGCCACATGAAAATGGCGAAATTCCAGAGCGCGCTCGACATACTCGAATCGAAGCCGGCGAAAGGCGACGTAGACGTCGAGCGTGCCTTGATTGACGCGAAAGCATGCATTGAGCACTGGAGTATTTTGCAGTCAGCATTTTCAAAACTTCGTGCGTGTACAACGCTTGGAATGCCCCGATTATACGAGGATGCTCGCGCGAGGGATCTTGATGCACACCTCAAGCAGTTGGTGCAGAGCTTGAGCACGCTTTCGAGATTGGTACCGACGATGGGATTCGTCAAGGACGTGGGCGAGATGTTCGTCGAAGCCAAAGCGTGGGTGATGGTTGCGTGCGGGGCGTACCTCGAGGCAGATGATTTTGTTCGTGAAATCGTCGCCGCGTCGTCGCAACTTTGGCCGGCCGATCGAGCGCCACCGCCTTGGCTCGACAAGGTAAAATTTATAGCAACATTCGGACGTGGCGACGCCGAGGGGGCGTGCAAGACCGCAAAATCTCTACCTAGTGATTCTATCGACGCCGATTTCCGCGCATGGATTGACATGGCTGAGACCATGGTGCAGAACAAAGAGGAAGGCAACAGACTTTTCAACGCCAAACAATATGCTGATGCAGTCACGGCGTATACCAAAGCGTTTGATGCTGCGACGAGCCCAGTTGGCTCTGCTTATGCCTCGACGATTCTCGGGAATCGCGCGGCGGCGAGTCAAGGGCTGAGCGAGATGCTGGACTCCCTCGCCGACGCTGGACGAGCGTTGGCGTTTAACCCCTGGAATGTCAAAGCGCTGAGTCGTCGATCAACGATTTATGAGCTCCTTCGCTGCTGGGATGACGCCGTGCAAGACATGCAGACGTATATAGAAATGGCTAAAGACGAAAAGTACGCGGTTTTCGCGTCAATCGAGGAGCGCAAGAACGCCGTAGCGACAGCGATGGAACGGCTTCGCGGCCTCGAAGCGAAAGCCCGTTTGCCGAATCGCCCACAGATTGACGCGTACGAAGTTCTCGGGCTCGGTGCTTTGAAATCAAAGGCCACGGATGCGGATATCAAGAAGGCGTATCGCGCGTTGGCGTTGAAGTACCACCCTGACAAGGCGAATCGCAAGATGCCCGCGTGGGCGCCAGCGACGGCGCTTCACGACGACGCCGATCGGCTCTTCAAGCTCTTGGGCGAGATGAATGCACAGCTCAGCGATGCAGCTCTACGACGCGTGTACGACGAAACTGAGCGTCTGCGCGAATTCCAGCGCTCGTCGCCTGCGTTCGCTCGCTCGAACGCTTGGTCCGCGAACGACTTTCAATACGGCCCCGAAAACTTCAGTCCGTACACCTCACCGCGCCGAGCGGCGAGGCGACCGCAATATACAAAGGCTTCCGCAACGAACAATTACTACTGGAGCTTTTAGACTTAGCTAGGATGACCGCTTAGGGCATCGCCGTTGCAACGCGTCGCCGCCGACGCTTCGCTCCCGTTAACCGCCGCCGAGGCGACCCACACTACTCCGCGCGCCAAACCTCGCGATCGATCGCGTGGCGCGCGCGCGCGCGCCTCGTTTCCCTCATCCGCGCGCGCGCGTCTTTTGACGCCTTCATCGCCTTTGGAACGCGATGAGCACGTCCAAGTATTCAGGCATCGCCGTCGCCGCCGCGAACCGCGCCGCGCTCGCGCGTCAAGACGCCGCTCAAGCGCGCTCGACGACGTCTGCCCCAATCGACGCCAAAGCCGAGGCATTACTCGCGCATTTACGAGCGACGATGACGACTGAGGCGATGTTGAAAGCGCACGTCTCGCGCTCGCGAACGGCGAACGCCGCGAGCGCGAGCGCGAACGCCGCGAGCGCGATGAAAACCAACGCGAGGAAACGCGAGAGCGCAGTCGCGCTCGACACCGCGCTCGCGAACGAGCGCGAGCGCGCCGAAGCGTCCGCGTCGTCGCGCGCGAATGCGAGCGCGACGAAGACGTATTTAAGCCGAGCCGCGCGAAAGCGCGCCAAGCGCGCGAGAGCGTCGTCGTCGACCGATCCCGATCGCCCCTTCCCTCAGCGCGCGAACGCTCGTACGTAGCCACGCGCGATGGCATTCGCGCGTTGTACTCATGTTTCCCGTACGTCATCGCTCGTCGTTGAAACGCGTCGAGACGCGCGCGCCTCCGTTCGCGCGACGCGAGCGCGAAAGGCCTCATTCATCACCCCGCTCGCTCTCGTCATGGCGGACATCTCCGCCGCGTTGGCGAATAAGAAAGAACGATTCGATGCGTGGCTCAAAGCGCAGAGCGCACCGGTGCGTGCGGGACGTTGGACGTCGCGTCGAGCTCGAGACCACGCGATCGATGCGCGATCGCGATTGAAAGGCGGCGCGATCGCATGTCGCGTAGAATCGACCTCTTGAGCGACGAATTCTCGACGTCGATCGGCGAATGATCGCGCGTGCGCGCGATGACTGACGTTTCCTCGCGCGCGTCGTCGATGGTGGGCGCAGGTGGAGGTTGGGATCGTCGCCGCCGGGGGGGCGTTGCAAGGGTCGGTGCTCGGGTACGGTTTAGGCGTGATGAATAAGTCGCTCGAGGCGCAAACGGCGGCGATGCCAGGGAAACCGCCGATGGCGGCACAAGGATCGTTCAGTGGACCACCAAAAGTATTGGCGCTGAATTTGGCGGTGTTCTCCGCGGTGCAAGGAGGATTGACGCTGGCGATTAAAAAGTATCGCGGCGGCGTGGAAGATATTCAAGGGAGCATGATGGCGATGTTCGGCGCGGGTTCAGCGCTGAGCCTGGTAGGCGCCGCCACGGGATCTAAGACTGGCGCCATGGGAGGTGAAGCACCCACCGGGGCGGTGGGCATAGCGACGGATGCGGTTCGAACTGGAGCGCTGTTCTCGTTGATGAACGGCGCGTTTATGAAGATTGGGCAGATGTTTTCTGGGAAAGATTCGACGACGGATATGTACTACGCACACGGAACGAACATGCTCGCCGCGCTCGGACTTGAAAAGTACGAAAAGAACTTCAAAAAGGGTCTGTTGACCGATGACTGCCTGTTATTATTGAATGACAGCGCGCTTCAAGAAGTGCGCATTCCTCCGGGACCGCGACTGAAAATCCTAAACTACGTCAACGCCACACGAGCGCAAATGTCACAAATGTCGCAGCAACCGATGTCGCTCGCGATTCCCGCGCAGGATAAACCGAGAAATTAAACGTCGCCCATTACTGCGATAATGATTAGACTCCTAGTTGTCAATATTCGAAGTACTAAAAGTTCAAAATGCGAATGCGCGAGGGTGCAACATTTGAATCGTTCGTTCGAATCTCGTAGAGGTTTGATGTTCGTGTATAAGATCGAAATCTTCAGTTTTATGACAGGACAAAAAGATATTGAGTAAACTGAAGGGGGGAGGAAATGTGCGTGAGCTTACGCATTCTTCCTCTGATTCTTGGAATGGGCGAGCGTCATCGACGCTTCGGTGACACGACCAACATGTGAAGGTGTGGTGGAGTAGTGCACCGCGTCGACAGAGACGCCGCTGTAGGCACGCCGCGAGTTCTTCAATACCACGTTCGACTCATTAATCTCCCGGATGACCGCAGCTTCACGTTCGGCTTCCGCACGGACCAAGCCCGAGCGGAGCGCCTCATAAAAGCAAAAGAAGATGGCAGAGTTGATGCCGTTGGAAATTGCGCGCGGGCGAACGCCGGTGAAGAACGTTCTAAGGCGACCCGCTCCCGGAGGAGCGTCGCGCCAGACGCCCCTAATGGCGCCAGTGAAACTGGGTCGGGATGACGCGTTGCACATCATTCGAGTTTTCACCACATCCAAAGGAGTAGTAGCGGCGGCGGCGACGGAGCCCGCGATGAGGCCCATCATGATGTCCGCGCCAGTGCTACTTTCATCCTTGCTCTTCTTTGTGAACGAGCGATGCATCGTTCGAAGAGACTCATACGCTGCAAACTTGACGGCCATGTCGGGCACGTCCTCAAGGAGCGTTGGAATGTAACCAGTGAATAACCCTCTCGGGCCTGCGGCGGCGGTGATGCGGCGACCAGCGGCGATGACGTTTGGATAAACGCCCGCTTGCACGGATCGAATGCATACTGCGGCGGGAACCTTGACGATGGATGAACCCAAAGCCCCGATACCGCCCGCGACGAATGCGATTTGCGACAACGGCATGTCAGAACGTTCTTGAAGAAGTTTCTTCGCCGTGCCATAAAACGCAAAATACGCGCCGATGGCGAGTCCGGCACCCGTGGCGGCGCCGAAACAGCCCTTGTAAAGATGTCCCACTTCCCAGCTAAGCTTCGTCGCGCCAGCCTTCGCGGCCGATGCAAACGATCGCTTACCCACGGCGACTGCACCGTCGGTCATGGCGCTCAAGCCGATGCCATACTTGCCGCCACTCAGCGGCGGCATCGGCGCGCTCCCCGAGCCCCGGAGCGACGCTTGCATGCGCACCTTAACCGTATCCAAAGGATGAATCGTACTTTGACTCGCCGCACGAGCCAACCCTCCGGCGATAATATCCTTAACAGGTACGAATCGCCCGATGTCCTTGAACAACGACGTTTGCGCCGCCGGCGCTAATGAAACTTCGACGTACTCCTCCCCGTGACGTCGAGGTCGCGTCAACCGCCCTCGGCGGCCGAGCACCGTCTGCGCGGAAACTTCTTGCACCATTTCGTTTGTTTTATTGTTTTGTTCTGTCTTGTTGATATCTAAGCCAATGACTAAGCGATTGCAAATTATAGCTGTACACAAAGAATACACTCCTAGTTAAAAAACTGGAAGGAAAGCTTTGTGCGCCGCCGCGTCTGCCGTGCCTCGCTCGTTCACCACCCCGATCAAGAGTTGATCGTCTAGATGTCTAAGACGTGCCTGAAGCGCCTGTTTTGTCTCTTGCGCCTTACTAGGTAGTAATGCAGATGAGACTATCGATAACGCTTTCTGTTGCCACAAACTCTCTTGTCGCCAAGCGAGCTCGAGCGACCGTAGATCGATCGCCGGTATCGGCACGCGAACGCTCGCCCCGTACGCGCCGGACAAGTTCACCTATCGATACGAATACGCACCACACGCGCGAACGACGTCAGTGCGCTCGCGCGCGACGAGCTCTACCAGTATTCTTCACTTCTTCGCTTTCAAAACGAACGAAACGCTCGTTTCATCGAAGCTCGACGTCACCCTTCGCTCGTCCCCGCGGCGCGCCGTCACCGCCCGCGCGGCGCCGAACGCGCCACGCCCTCGACGCGTCGAATCTGTCTTCTGTCGCGATCGACGCACCGTTTCGCGCGTGTAATACGCTCGCGCGGCGTGCGAACTCGATCCAGGAACGAGAACAACGCTCCACAAAAGCACCTACGACGCAAACGCAAGGTCGCATCGTCGTCAGATCTCGATCGCACTCGTTCACCGTCAACGCGCGCGTCAACGTTATTATCGCATCGCGCGATCGCGCGTCGTTTGAATCCCAAACGCGCTCGACGTGTTCGACGCGCGATCGCACCTCTAACGCGCAAATAAACAAAAGAGAATAAAACACACGAATTGGACTGTTGAAAAACCCGCGCAAGACGCCCGATGTCGATCGACTCTGTGCGTTTACGCCCATCGACGCGCCATCGAATCGCGCGCGACGCGTGATTTCGAACGAAGTCGTCCCCGTGCCGATCGTTTTACGACTCGCACCCTACGCGATCGGCGAACGCGACGAACGAACGAAGAAGAAAGCGTGTAAAAGAAAACTCTCTCTCGGTCGATGAGTTTTCGCTCTTTTCGTCTCGTTTTTCAGCACTCTCGATGGCGCGCTCGCGCGAGTCGCTCGTGGTGGCGATGCGCGAAGTGCCGCTCGCGCGCGGCGGCGCGGACGTCGACGGTGGATATGGACACGTGGCGTCATGTCATGTCGCGTCATGTCGCGTGTGAGAGCGAACGCGAACGCGAGCGCGATGTGACGATTTGGGAACGCGCGCGAGGGAGATGGATGAACAGAGAGAGAAGAGAAGAAAAGAATGAATGACAACTATGGAACTAGGGCGAAAAGACGGGCGCATTGGTGGAAAGAACGTCGGCGAGGGCGGCGCGAGAGAGGACGCGACATCGACCGAGGCGGACGACGCAGTCGTCCTCGACGCGCACCCCGATTCCGCGGAAATGTTTGGGAACATCGACGTCGTGGAGGGGGAAATATAATCCTGGTTCGATGGTGAACGTCACGGCGTTCTCGAATGGGGTGGAGATCGAGATGGAGGGTACGTCGTGCGTGTCCATGCCGAGCCAGTGGCCGACGGAATGCGGGTAGTATTTAACGTATGCCCCGGTGCGAATCATCGCCTGAGCGTCGGTGTTGAGGATTTTCGCCATACTCTGCGCGAGGAGCTCCACGGACAGTCGATGGATGTGCGCCAAGGAGGTTTCACCGTCGGCGCGCACCGCGCGAACGCACGCGGCGTGCGCGTCCAGCACCGCGCCGTACACGTCCTCTTGCGCCGAGGTCCACTTCCCATTTACCGGCCACGTTCGCGTGATGTCGCTCACGTACCCATTCAACTCGCATCCCGCGTCCATGAGCACGAGATCGCCATCGCGGAGTAACTTATCGTTCGGATGGTAGTGCACCACGCACGCGCCGGCGCCGCTCCCGACGACGGATGGATACGCCAATCGATCGGCGCCACCGATTCGGCACGCCGCTTCGTGCGCTGCCATGACATCCGCCTCGCTCGCTCCCGCCACGCTCGCGGCATACGCACTCTCGAACGCTCGCACGTCTAAAGCCACGCTTCGCTCGATGAGCTCGATTTCCGTCGCGCTCTTCCTCCAACGCACCCCGTGCGTCAACGTCGACAACGCTTTCGAGCCGTTGGGCCTCAGCACTCCGTCGTTTTCAGCCCTGGACAACGCGCGCGCGACCGCACCGCTTTCGTCCCACGCCACTTTGGCGCGATCGACGAACACGCCACCCGAGGCGCGTCGCACCGCCTCGCCGACGACGGCTTCTCCGTCCTCGCTCCCGCGATCCGCCCCGAACACGTCCTCGCACGCCCGCGCGTCGATGCGCTCGCCGTCCCACTGCGCGTATCGCGCGCAATATTTCGGTGCGATCAACGCGTACGTCACGTCCGTGGCGTCGACACCGCGAGTCAAAACCATCGCGCACGCCGGCTGCGAGACGCCGGTAAAGTACGCGAAATCCGCGTCGGCGCGGTACTTCCCGCTCGGGATCACGGTGCCATAAAACTTGTTCATCGGTGCGGCGATGAATATCGCACATGAATTCGCGGGCATGAGCTTCGCGAGAGCGTCGCGGCGGGCGACGTACTCGTCTCGCGCGACCCAGGGCGTGAGCTCGAGCGGCGAGCGAAACAAGTGCGGGTGCGTCTCCCACGTGGGCTGTCCCGCGCGCGCGTGCGACATGGCGCGAGGGACGAAATGGATTGCGTCGAGACGCGCGAGCGACACGCCCGCGCGCGCGCGCGCGAGCATCGCGGCGGGGTGTGAAGGCTTTCGTGAGCGACGACGCGAGGAGCGGCGAGCGGCGAGCGGCGACGGCTGGGGAATCGAGCGCGCCTTCCCAAGGTGCGCGCGAGTGGAAAAACTATAGAAAAATGAAAAAGAATGATCGACCTAACCTAATGCTCTAAATCTCTGACCTAACATATCGCGTACATGACGCGTGACGCGCGACGCGACTCACGTCCGGACTCGCGCGTCCTTCGCCGCGAAGAGCGGTATGAAAAACGCTCGCGCGGATTCCAAAACCGAAAAGAAACACCCACCCCCTAACCCAATCCAAACCATGCGCGGCTGCACGCCTTTAAACATTGACATCGCGCCCTCTTCTTTCACCATCGTTCGCACGCAATCGACGATACCGCGATAGGCTTCTGGATTCGTCATCAATCGCGTCTTCACGACATCCAGCGGCGTCGTCGCCGCCCCCGTCACGGCACCAGCCACCGCCCCAATCGCCGCCGCCTCGACGCCGCGAACGTCTTTCCCCGAATTAAACTCTCTCCACCACTCCTTCATCGACTCATACAACGCGAACTCGATCGCGTCGAACGGCAGATCTCGCAATAAAAACGACCCGTAGCCGACGAAAAGCCCGCTCACGCCGTGGCTCGCGATGATCGCCCTGACGCTCGACGCTTTCGCGCTCCCCACCTGGCGTCGCGTCTTTATCACCTCCGTGGGCACGCGCGCGATGCTCGACACTAATCCCGCGAACGACCCCGCGGCGAGCCGCGCGACGACGCCGCCGTCGCCCCCATCCTCCGTCATCATCCCTCGTCTCGCCGGTTCGTACGCCGCGAAAAACAGCGCGCTCGCGGGGGCGGCGCCGAGTAAGTTCCCTCCCAGGCCTTTATACACCCCGCGAAACAGTGGCGCGGAGACCAACGCGCGCCCGCGCGAGGCTTGCGCGCGCGTCTTGATGGTATCCAGCGGGTAAAACGCCGCCTCCACCGCGCACCCCGCGACGGCGCCCGAGACGATGAGGGCGGCGTATTCGCGCGATGGAATCATCATTCGAGTCATTCGCACGTCCGCGGGCGACGAAGCGGCGGTCATGGCGAATGCGTGTGACGCGACGACGTGTGTCGCGGCGCCGCGTCGCGACGCGAACGAATGGAGGCTGAGCGTCGCGAGGCGAGGGAGTAGAAACGCTTCGCTCGGAAGCTCGGAATACACGATTCTACTCGCTACGGTGCTAGATGGATAGATAAGGATGTCGTCGTAGGGTGAGATAGTTAAGGAGATTTACGCCTTCTTTGTCGCGAGTTTCACCACGGCTTCTTCGAGGGACGTGAACGCGCCGCTTCTCGAAAGAATGTGAAACATCGCGTCTCGGTACACGGCGCGAATATTTTCATCGGCTCCGCACTCGCTCTTGTCCAGTAACTTGGATACGAATTTTTTTGTCTTCATCGAGCCGTCGTATTTGGAAAGTATCTTCTCGCCTATTTTTTGCCACTTCACCGCGTTCGCCGCGGCCGCGGCGGCGCGCTCGCTCTCATCCACCTCGTCGTCGTCGTCGAATGATTTTTTCACCCCCACGAAATCGGCGTCCGCGGCTCGACCGACGCCCGCCCCCAAACCGTGTCGATTTTTATTCGCCCCAGCGTGCGTGTCCTCGAAAAGCTTCGTCTGATCATCTTCGTCGAACCCGCGTTTGCGCTCGAGAGCCTCGGCGTCGGCGCCGTTCGCGCCGCCGTGTCCCTCTGGACGAAATCCTACGCGCCATCCCCACCAATCCTCTTTGGGGGCATCGAACACCCATCGAGGACGCTCGATTGCCACCGCCTTTATCTTCTTCTCTCGCGACTTCGCTTTCCCTTTGGTCTCGCCCTCGCCGCCGTCGCTCGTCTCCCCGCTCGCGTCGCGCTCGCCGTTCGCCCCTCGCACCTCGGGCACGACGACGAACCCGGTGCCTAAAATCGCCTCCATATCCGTTGCGCTGTAATTCTGCACCATCTTTTGCGATTCGCGCTTGCGATAGCGCCCGGCGTGGCCCACCGCGGAGCGCCCGACGTCGCTCGCGGATGCTTTTTTAGCTTTTTTCCTTCGCTCATCGCCTTCGCGTCCAACGTCCTTCGTCGCCTTCGCCTCGCACTCCGGCGTTTCTTTCGCTTTTGAGTTCTCCACGTCGTGCGCGACGTGGAGCGCGCGCAAGACGTCGTCGAAAGCGACGGTATTCATCGTCCAATCGCTCGTCGTCTTGCCGCTCGCGTCGCTTCGCGCGTCGGCGCCCACTCCAACGCCCGACGCGCGCTTCTTCGCGTGTACGTGCTTGGCGATCCCGTGTTGGTGCTTACCTAACCCGCGACCTTCGCGCCAACCCATGTTGGCGAGCATTTTCATTCCGAAACCATCGCGCTCGACGCCTTGGTAGAGCGTCGGCGCGTCGGCGTTCGCGCCCATCGGGGTGAGCGAGAAGCGATGGGTGATGGGTCACCGCCCGAGCTCGACGTGCGCGTGTTTGCTCGTGCGAATGACTTCGATCGCGATAGCGATCGATGCGGGCGACGAGTGGGGTGTTTGTGAGGAACGACGGATGGGGGCGGCCGCGGCGGCTGCGCTGGGCTGAGCGGTGAGCGAACGATATTACAATGATCCTAACATGGCGCGTAAACGCGCATCAGTGGCGCGCTCTTCGGCGAGTTGGGCGTGAAATCGCGCGAGGTGTACGTCGACGTCGGCGACGAAGGCGTCCGGGACGTCAAGCGTGCCCGGAGCGTCGGAGGCGAGCGCGGCGAGCCAACGCTCGGAAGCGTCGACTCTGACCGATTGTGCCTTGATGTTGCGCTTTAACTCCTCCATCACGGCGCGGACGCCATCTGCCGGCGCGGATTCAAGTTCTTCGAATCTGACAGATGGTTCAGTGGTAGTCTCAGTGATCTTGCGCTTGCGCGGGGGCGAGCATAGGTCGTCGAGCGGCGGCGTATCCGGGGTGCGCACTTCAGCACTCGTCAACAATTCTGGTTCTGGTTCATACGGCGTGAACACGTAGGAAGGGTGACCAGGTGGGAGGTAAATACATTCACCTTTTGTGATGCCTTCCAACCGGTTCAACAGCATGGTGATCAACGATTGGAACAAGGCGATCCAAGGTATGTCTTCCACTTTGTGAAAGTGCGGATCGTATCGTGCCTGGGCAAGCATGCACCTACCGTACTCGGGCGGATAGCTCGGGAGGACTTTATTGATGTAATCGATGAAAGCCCGCGCTGGTGTGTCCGTCGTCGCGAACGGCGGAAGTCGCACCGAGCGCAGGGCGTTGATAACCTTAGCTCTTTTCTCCTCGCTTCTCCATCCCGGCGGCGGCAATGCAGCGTTTACGAGACCAATCTCGACCGGCGGCCACTGCTTCGCGTCGTCACTTCTGGCTGCTTCAGATATCTTACGTTCAACTTGATCGAGGGCATGATTGAATGCAGCGACGCAAGCGTTCGCGCTAACTCGAGGCTTGATTGTTAAATCCACGTAACCCGGTCTCAACGCTTCCTCAACCTCCGATGCAATATGTGCTATGCGTCTTCTCGGGGCTTTCGGTGCACGCTCGGCTAAGAACACCAACGCTCGCGCAAGCTTTTCGTCTGTCCAATGTTCTGGCCCTTGGGGATTGAGGAAGATGACCAGCGCGCCCTTGACGCCCGCATTTTCAATTGTACCCCGAATATCATGCTCTGCCTGCCCTGAGAAATTCTCCCTAGTAGCTACCATAATGACGACTGGAGCTTCATTTATCCTTGCCGCCGAATAAAACGCGCGTAAACGATCGAGTTCGTGTTTTTCACATGACCCAATACCGCAGTCGAGAATGAAAATAGCTGCCGATGCGCCTGCGTCGGCGCCCGCCGAGTGTTCCATCATAGCTGGAACGTCTCGAACAATTATCCATGCCAAAGGGCCGATGGCGTGCTCGTTTTCATCAAGCGACGGCAATCGCGTGCCATAGAGGGACAGTATTGATCCAGTGTTTGGGTCTGTTTTGTGCGCGCTACCACCTCTTGACATTTTCTTTCGCAGCCACTCGGCAGCGAGAGTTGCCGCGGCGGTCCGTGAGCGGGGGGATGCCTTTGATCCCATGTCCGCTTCTGCGCCGGTGCAAAGGATACATTTCCAAACAAGCGCGCTCGGCGACGCCGTTACGGCAGCTTGATTAAGTGCCAACCCAATCGTTTTCGGCATATCCATAGCAGCGCCCAATTCGGGTGAGCGCGACATTTCCATCTTGTATCGCAACTGCGCGAGTACGTCCTGAAGTCGAGTGGACGACGCTCGCGCATCAAGCAATTGTTGTGCGGCGTCGACGTTAAACGCCGGTGCTGGACTTGCCTTGAAAAGAGCTGCATTTATCAACCGTTCGCGTTTGAATTCTTTGGAATTCATGCGCCAGCGAGAAAACATTAAACGGGCCCTCGCCAGTCGCATCTTCTCCGCCTGCCTCGCTGCCTTTGCGGCGGCGGCTGCACGCCGCGCGTTCTCCTCCGCAATCAATCGTTGCCGCTCTGCTTCGGCTCGCGCTGCTTTTCTTGCACGCTCCTCTGCCTCGGCCTTCGCGATCGCCGCGAGACGCGCTGCCTCGGCGGCTTCTTTCGCTCGCCGCTCGGCTTCTATGCGTTGTCGCTCGGCTTCCGCCTCTGCTCTACGTCTTTCGGCTTCAGCGATGACCCTAGCTTCGGCCTCTGCTTTCGCACGAGCGGTCTCGTGTTCAACTCGTTTGCGCTCGACTTCAGCAGCCTCTGCCTCCGCGCGAGCCTTGGCCTCGGCGGCTTGGGCTTCATTTTCAGCCTTGCGCGCTGCTTCAGCAGCCTCTTTCGCCTTGCGCTCTTCTTCCAACGCTGCTCTCTTCTCAGCATCCTTACGCTCTTCGATTTCTTTCTTTTTCGCCTCAATCGCTGCGCGCTCAGTCGCGAGGGCAGCCGCGCGCTCAGCAATTTTCGCCCGCAAATCATCCGCTTGTGCCTTCCGCTTTTCAGTCTCCGTCTGCGGATTCTGGGATGTCACACCAGTTGGCGCCGGTAGCGCCTTCGCCGCAGTAAATACGGGAAGTTTCTTCGCCATAATTCGTGTCGCTTCTTCTTTGCCCGCGATTTCTAACAAATAAGTCGGCGCGCGTTTACTATCCACTAATTCTGATCGCGATATTGGAAATTCTTCGGCTGGTGAAATGTACGATGACTCGCGAAACATTACCGCTGGTTCCTTGTCTCCATCGATTCCTCGGCTAACAGTCAAACCGTGATGCAAAGACAACGCCTCGGCTTCGATATCATCGGTGTGAATCAGGCGTGCGATCTCCGGAATCGCCACGACCGTTTTGCCGTACGTGGCATCCATTACTTCAAGTGCCTTGCCTCGCATGCTGTTGAAGAATTTGTGTAAACAGCACGCTTGCAAATACGTCGCTTGCTTGACGAGACGGAAAAATCCAGAAAAGTTGTTCTCATGATAGACTCTATTGCACTCAAGCGCGAACTGAACGTCCTTGTGCTTCAAAACCTCTGGGCGAACGCCTCGCAAATCGTTCAACATCTCCGAACGTTGCACCGCGTATCTTCCGTGCGAGTCGATGCGCAGCAACAGCTGGTAGCAGAACATCTCTGATTCTGCGTCTACGCTAAGCTTCATATCCCGACCAGCGTGATCGTCATACATGTGACGCAACGAAGTGAGCGTCTTCGTCAGTTGCTCGACGTTCAAGTGTGAATTGTGACCATCTGGGTTAGTCGCCGACGCCGCCTCTTCACAAAGCTCGTGCTCGGCAAGAATGGTGTATCGCACCATTTGTTCCATGAGCTTCACGGCGAATGAATCCGTGATTTGTTGCAAGCTCAAATCCTGCCGGATCGAACGCAGGCGATCCCAAACAAACTTGCTTTTTGTCATAAAGCTCTCGTCTCTACCATCTAAAATTCTCCAAAGTTGGTCAATGGCCAACTGCAACCCTTGCGGCGTACGCACCATATCAGGAGTGATGCCGTCGACGATGCGCGTATACTTTTTCACACACAAATCTGGATGCGACGTTGTGCGATCTTCCGCATTGGCACGCTCAAAGAGCTCCAAGTCGCCATTAGCCGATCTTGTATCTCGTTCTTTCTCGGGACACATCAACTCGCACGTGCCCACGACGTACCCTGTCGTCATGTCTAAGATTTCCCCATCGGCATTGACTCTACTCTTTGACGGCGACGGCGAAGCCTTTAATGGAGGACTCTGAATGTTGCCGAGGTCAACTCTATCCGAGGCTTGTTGCCGCGGTTTAGGCGGTGTAAACGCGCCCTTGTTCCCTCCCGCGACGGCAGAAACGCTCGCGATGGTTTCTCGCTTTTCCTCTACAGTCTTCGGCGCGCCGAATAGGCCAAACGGAGACGGCGCAACCACTGTCGATGCCGCGCTCCCGAAAGTCGGTGTAAACGGCGTCGCTGCGACGCTTAAACCACCACCGAACACAATCCCGGACGTTGATGCCAACGGCGGCGGCGCAGCGACGAAACCGAAACTGGTGGGCGCGGGCGCGCGCTCGTGGACGTTTGGAGCGAACGGCGTCGACGCAGTCGGCGCGCTCGATCCAAAAACCAACCCGCCAAAAGGACTCGACGCGGGAGCAGGTGAACCAAAAATCGAAGGCCCCGGTGCGGGAGTGCCAAACGAAGATGCAATCGGCGCGGAAGCGCTCAACGGCGAAGTTCCCGACGCGGTTGCTCCAAACGGCGACGGACTCGTCGTCGGAGCGCCAAACGAAACTGTAGCCAAAGCGGAAGCGCCTATTGGCGTAGTTCCCGAAGCGGGCGCACCAAACGGCGACGGAATCGAAGCAGGAGCACCGAACGGCGTAGTTCCTGAAACGGGCGCACCAAACGGCGACGGAATCGAAGCAGGAGCACCAAACGGCGATGGACTCGTCCCTGACGCTCCAAACGGCGATGGACTCGTCCCTGACGCTCCAAACGACGATGCAGCCGTCCCTGACGCTCCAAACGACGATGCAGCCGTCCCTGACGCTCCAAACGACGATGCAGCCGTCCCTGACGCTCCAAACGGCGATGGACTCGTCCCTGACGCTCCAAACGGCGATGCAGCCGTCCCTGACGCTCCAAACGGCGATGGACTCGTCGCGGGCGCTCCAAACGGCGATGGACTCGTCGCGGGCGCACCAAACGGCGATGGACTCGTCCCTGACGCTCCAAACGGCGATGCAGCCGTCCCTGACGCTCCAAACGGCGATGTACTCGTCCCTGGCCCTCC
>Ga0222712_10000550_pt1 | contig 48819 bp, 60 predicted proteins | sample C33_657DmetaG_FD_165043 | JGI IMG/M metagenome (GOLD analysis project Ga0222712, IMG submission 165043) | Estuarine water microbial communities from San Francisco Bay, California, United States - C33_657D | ecosystem: Environmental > Aquatic > Marine > Unclassified | place: USA: California... | reverse complement strand
GGAGGAAAGTATGACTGAACGAGCACAAAAGATTATGAGAGCATATGAAGCAGAGGATACTTACAACTTTCCGAAGGATGGAGTTGCTGCTGCTATTCGTGCTGTTGCTGAAGAAATCTATCACGACCCAGATGTAGATTTGTTGTATAAAATTGCTGATGAATTGGACGAACTATGAGAGAAGTAAAGTTTACTACAATCACCCGTGTGATTGATCCTAAGACACGAATCCATTACATTGATGCCATTGATGAGGATGGTATTCACTGGATGGCAGAGATGGATCATAAAACAGAACCACATTTGTGTTTTATAAGACAATGGAGAAAAGACCCACAGCAACCTAGAATCTATGACTGATCTCGACAAATTACTTGAAAAGTTTAACAATCGCCCACCATCGCTGTGGAATATCATGAGACATGAGTTGGGATACTCTATTGACATGTGTGATGAGATTGTAGAAGCAGTGGAGCGATGGTTGCCAAAGGAAGACCCACGACCTTCATATGCTACGATGCAGTGGGATAAATGTGTTAGAATGATGAGAGAAAAACTTTGGGAGCAATCAGAATGACTAAAGAGCAAGCAGAAATGTTGCGTGACCTAATCAAAGGTGAGATTGATTGTGCTCAGATTGATGGTATGGAGCACGGTGCATGGGGTTGGGCGGAGAAACAACTGGATGAAGGATGGAAAACCTTTATAGATAGTTTCAACGGAATGACAACGACATGACCGAGATTCACTTATTCGTGCAGGAAGGTTGTAGACCTTGCATGTATGCAGAAACACAACTGAAGAAAGTAGAAGGATGGGAGAATGTTGTCACCATCACCAATGCCAAAGAGAATGGTGTGTGGTCTGAGTTTGCTATGAAATGTGGTGTTGAAGCTACACCAACGCTTGTGGCGTTGACTGATGGCAACATTGTTGCTAAAATGGCAGGGTCACAAGATATGACTTCTGACTTCTGGCAAGCAACTGTAGCAAAACATGCTAAATAACTATGCCTGTTTGGGTCGCACTTTTCAGGTGGGGGAAGTAGAAATGCTTCCCCTTATAAATAGTATTGCGACCCCAACAAACAGAGCAGATGGAATACTATACTTACGCATACTTGCGTGAAGATGGCACACCTTACTATATTGGTAAGGGCAAAAAAGATAGAGCTTACAAAAAGCGTGTAGATGGAGTAAATCCACCAACAGATAAAACACGTATTATAATACTCAAAAATAATCTAACAGAAGAAGAAGCATTTAAGCACGAAATCTATATGATTGCTGTCTTTGGCAGAATAGATTTAGGCACTGGTATTCTTCGCAACAAAACTGATGGTGGCGAAGGCAAGACAGGATGTTACCATAGTGAAGAAACAAAAAGAAAAATAAGTGAAGCAGTGAGGGGAGAAAATCATCCTTTATATGGTGTAAACCCTTCACAAGAAACTCGCAATAAAATGAGTAAATCCCTCAAGGGTAGAGTTATAGATGATGAATGGCGAGCAAAAATGAGTGAATCTCATAAAGGCAGGCCAGGCGCATATGGTTTCAAAGGCAAAAAACATGATGAAGAAACATTGAAGCAAATGAAAAACAGGAAGTGGTGGAATAACGGAAAAATAAATAAGCATTGTGAAGAATGCCCTGGCTCTGAGTGGAGTCGTGGTATGATAACAAAAACTCACAGGAGGTGATTGCTTTGGGGATGTTTGATTATCTGCGCTCGTCGTATGACTTAGGAGAGCAGTTTACTGACGTTGTTTTACACACGAAAGACATTGAAGAAGGTATTGGTGGCACAATGACTGACTATTGGTTAGATCCCAATGGTCTTTTGTGGTATCCAAGCTATATTGGATGTAGCACACTGGAAATATACGAAGAGGGTCATCCAAAGTATGACCCAGCCAGAAAGTTTCTCAACCATGAATGGATACCAACTGGTGTGCATGGCAAGTATCAACCATGTATGATTACAAAGTATGTTGAAGTCTATCCTGCCAACTGGAAAGGCAAATGGGAAGACTGGCCCCGCTTGCGTTTACACTTCAAGTATGGTATACTACAAGACTATACTGATGTGACAGGACGATGAGTACAACAACTTTTACATACAAAAACGATGAACTGGTGTGTCTGGGTGAACGCTACCCAGCCAAGACACTGACAATCTCAACAAAGTGTGATGACCTTAACACACACGAGTTGCTTGACATTTTTAAATCTTTCATGTTAGGATGTGGTTATGCCGAAAAAAGTTTCTACGATGCCTGCTACGAAGCCTGCCAAGAGCACCCGTGCTACCGCCAAAGCGGAAACGGATCAAAACTGGGGGAAACTAACGAAACAAAAGAAGGATACCAAGACCACTACAAATATCCAACGGGGATGTAGTCTTAAACTTAGTAACGACCCCGATAAGTTTCCTCATGGTGGATTTCCTATTCGCCTTGAATACCAAGACAGAGACGTAAAACGAATCTGTTGGTTTCAATGCGAAGATCATTACATCAAACATATCACACGATACAAAGTAACACAGTATGAAGCATTTACGAATGATGTGGCGCTGGTGGGCGAAGTCACTGGGGCAAAAAGCAAGCGATTGCGATAAAGAATCAGATAAAGTTGCCATCATTCGCACCTTTATCTTTGCTACATATCTCATCACCAACGTCTTTATTGTGGCGGGGGTGATGAGACACTGGAATGACCGAGAAATTAAAGTTGAGGTAGAAATCTATGAAACTCCAAACAATTCCGAAATCCTATACCCAGAAGGATGGCACAATCTGGGAGTGGGCAGAGACACCCGAATTGAGGGCGTATATCGCTCAGGCACAATCAAAAATTACACTGGAGAGTTTGAATGAACCACCCAAACGAGCACCCCGAAATAGCTGAGCATGAATGGTTCGATGATGCGTTCCGTGTTGAAGAAACTCGCTGGAAAACTTTCAGGAGTTTTGCGAAAGACGGTAAAGAACTCGTCACCTCATTACACAGACAATCTTGTATTGATGCAACCAGATTTTACCTTAAAGGATGCCAAGAAGGCTGGGTTGCTACCACAACATACGAGGGAACTGTAGGTGGAAAACTCTAAAGAATACCCATACCATGTGCTAGACCCAACTACGCCATGGTATGAGTTTTTAATGTATTGTGAGATCTGTCATCAGTTGGGAGTTAAAGACCAACCCAAACTTGGTAGATATGCTGCATATCGCAGATATTTAAAAATAATGGGAATCATATAATTGTAAAGTTTTATTTCACAAACAAAAACAGAATATTAAGAAATCCCCATTTGTGTGGAAACCCTGATAAATTACTATGGTAATCGCCAAAAAGACTATGACAGACCAAGAATGGAAAGAACTCACAGAAATGCGTGATTGCATTCGTAGATGTGGTTCTGTCACTGCATTTGACGCCAAATACATGGAGTATTATACATATCTTTTAGCGAAATCTTTGCAAGGAAAAGGAAATGGGATTATCCGAAATGTCTGACAAAGAACGCTTGCTTTACATGGAGAATCGTGTTAAAATCCTTGAAGATGAAAACACTGAAACAACCAACGCACTCTATGAGATGGAGAATCGTCTCCAAGCACAAATTGATGCGTTGATAAATTACACTATGAAACCCAAAGATTGGGAGGAGTCAAATGACGTATACTAGTGAAGATTCTCTAAAAGTTACTGAGAATGATGACGGCACACTTGCTATTGAATGGGATCCAAATGACCCACGGTATGCTATCTTCAATGAAATGAATGAAGCAGAGCTTAATGCTTACGTTACCAAAGCATTAGAAGAATTCATCAAACATCATGAGGCACAAGAAAATGCAGAGTAATGTCCACGATTTGAAGTATCATGCTCAGTATACTGATGCTGAAATGGATGCAATGACATACAAAGCAGAAGCAGACTCTTGGCGTAAAAACTTTGAAGAGTTGAAAGTTAAATATGAAGAGTTGCAGAATCTATTTGTTGAAACTGACGATGAATTAAACTACTATCGTAATAAATTCATTGATGAATCTCTACAGCGTGGTTACTTGATGAATGACTACGATTATCTTAAAGAAGAAATGCGAGAGTTGAAGGCGCGGGTCGCCAGCATCGAATTTCTTATGGAGAGGGCTTGACAGCCCTCTTTTTTTGTGCTACAGTGACCCTGTAATCAATTTTCGCCATGACTCTCGACAAGATTTTTCCCACCAAACTTGAGCAAGACAAATTCGTTATTGCTGTTATGCTGACTCTTGCTCAAACTACCGAAAATCTTAACGAAGAAATTCCTCGCAAGTCTCGCGGCAAGTGGAAAACATTGACGGATGTTTATCCAAACAAGAAAAAATATATTCCCCTGCAAACTTTTGCATCATATAGCAAAAAGAAGCGTAATACAGAAGTCTTCTATTCGGAAGACGAAGTACAAGTTACATATAAAGACAAAACAACCAAGAAAAAAGTTACTGAAATGAGTAACATGTATGTTTGGGTTGAGCAGACTGCCGAAAAATCTAAGTATCTTGCACCATGGTTTTATCCTGAATTGACATACCAATGTCAGAAACTTGGTCTCAACTTTGTTGCCGAAGAAGTTGATGGATATGACGCTATTATTAACGGTGTTTTAGTTGAGTTGAAAATTGGTCAAAGTAAATCTAATTCTCAGATTGCTACTGGCAATAATCACTCTAAAGTAAAAGTTGATGATATTATTTCTATCCAATTTGTTATGGAAGGAAATAAGTTTACTGATCTTTGGGTAGGACATCTTGACATGGGGAAGTGTGTCAGTGAAGACACAAAGTGGTCTGATACTGTTACTACTAGCGGTAAAAACAATAATGGATTTTCTGGTTTGACTGCAGGTAATGATGACATCGATCAGCTTGTGTGCTATTATGGTGATCTCCGCAAAGGATCTAAACTGCTCAATATTGTATACAAAACTATCAAATCTATCAATGCTTGAAACTAACACTGTTTACAATCAAAACTGTATCGACGGCATGAATGCCATGGATGCAGAATCTGTTGACCTGTGTGTGACATCGCCACCATACGATGACCTTCGCACATATAACGACAGCAGCAAATGGGATTTCAACGTCTTCAAGGACGTTGCAAAGGCTCTCACCCGTGTGCTGAAACCTGGCGGTGTTATTATGTGGAATGTGAATGATGCCACCATCAATGGTGGTGAATCTGGCAGCAGTTTCCGTCAGGCACTGTATTTTATGGAAGAGTGTGGATTGCGTCTGCATGACACTATGATTTACGAGAAGTCTGGTATTGCGTTTGCTGCTGGTCCCCATAGTGTGCGTTACTCACAAGCATTTGAGTATTGCTTTATTCTGTCCAAAGGTAAGCCCAAGACCGTGAATATCATCATGGACAAGAAGAATAAGTGGGCAGGTATCTCTTCCTGGGGCAATGCTAAGGCACGAAAGAAAACTGGTGAGTTAGAAGATGCTGGCAAGAAGAGTAAAGAAATCAGAGAGTTTGGTGCTCGCACTAATATCTGGCGTATTATTAACTCTGGTGGATTCGGTCAGTCAAGTAAGGAAGCATACAAGCATCCTGCTACCATGCCAGAAGAATTAGCCCGTGGACATATCATTACCTGGAGCAATCCTGGTGATTTGGTTATCGACCCATTCATGGGCAGTGGCACTACTGCAGCAATGGCAATCGCAGAGAATCGCAACTATATTGGATTTGAGATTGATGAGGAATACTATGGTCTTTGTCAGTCACGATTGAAGACACTCAATGCTAAGATTACTAATTTCCTAGAATGATTACTAAAGACGGATACGCTGCTGTGCCATGGGGTGATAGATATGTTATCATCCACAATGGATTTCAAATCGCAGATGTAGACTCTGCTGCCGAGGCAGTAGAGTATATTAGGGAGCAACAAAAGAAAGATAAGGAGAAATTATCCAAGGCACCCAAGACTAATAAGAAAAGCAAATCAAAAGGACGCTTGACTTTGGGCGACTGATGCCCTATATTACATAGGTAATCGAGGGATGCCCAATGCACCACGCCGATGCCCGCGAAGTTAAGTGGGACATTGTAGATTATTTGTTGTCTGATTTTGCAGACACTGCTAACTCTACTTACGGTGATTATACTGATGAAAAGCGTGAATACGCTAAAGAAGTAATCAAGCGTATTGCTGCTACTCTCAACGTCAAAAACCACATCGATCTCTGATTATGACTCCTGACACTTACACTTTCAACGGTAATGCTGTTACCTTCCTTGGTTTGGTTGGTGTTGCTTCGACGCTGCTTATTGTTGTTACTGCTTTCCGTCGTTACTACAACTCTCCTCTTCGCAAATGACTTACGTTGTTAAACTCTACGTTGGTGGCAAAGTCTTCAACGAAGAAGTACAAGCTACCAACCCACAAGATGCGCGTGAAACTGCCCTAGCGCGTAATCCTAAAGCTAAAGTAATGGGCGTCAACGTTAAATTCTAATCATGTCGCACAAAAAACAACCCAAGACCGTTAAAATCTTTGGCAACACCTATAACAAAGAAACTGGGTCGCCTGCTCCTGTGCCAGTTGTGAAAGTGGCACAGCAGACTGCCGAAGCGCCGCCAGTTGCCCTATAATTACAAGGTAATCGAGAGACGCCCAGTGCATCCCTACTACACCACCTCCTTCGTTGACCGTGAGATGTTTGCTTACAACGCAAACTATCAAGAGCGTAAGCAACAGCAACTCGCTGCTATTGCACCCGAGTTGCGTATCAAATACTGCTTTGAGTTTCTCAAAGGTTACATCGCTGACGGTGATGACCAGATGGTAGCAAAATGCTACAATGGTATTGCCAAATATAGCGAAATGCTTGATTACTCCGAAGCACATTACTGATGGATATTGTTAATCTTTCTCTTCTCGCCACTTTCATTCTATTAGTTGGTGGCATTGTATTCTTCTTCAAAGCAATCTATCGTTAATCATGGCAACTCGCTCTCGCATTGGTATTCAACTCGCTGATGAGTCTGTGCTCTCGGTGTATCATCACTGGGATGGTTATCCCGAATGGTTAGGTCGCATTCTGAAGACTCACTACAACACTCGTGATAAAGTTGCTGAGTTGATTGATGGTGGTGATATGAGCACCTGCTGGAATGAAAGCAACGAACCAGAATATTATTCTGCTCGTGGAGAGAATTGTCCTCCTCGTCTTGATGCTAACAAATATGAGTATCTTGCTGAGGGTGAAGAGTATGCCTACATCTACACTCTGAAAGGTGAATGGGTGTGCTATGACCGTCACCAGTGGGGCACTAAAATGCCTGAAGTTGTGGAGATTCCTTCTGGTGCCCTTGCCTGTTAATTACTAAAACAAATTATGAAACAACAAAACGGATATATTGAACCTGCTGCAATTGGTGTAGTTTGTGTTGTGTTTGCACTTGGTAGTCTCATCTTTATTGGTGGACCTCAATACAACGTGTGGCAACAATCTCTTGCTGGTAAAGCAGAGCTTCAGAAAGCAGAATACACTCGCCAGGTAGCAGTGCTTGAAGCACAAGCAAAGAAAGATTCTGCACAACAACTAGCTGATGCTGAGATTATTCGTGCTACTGGTGTTGCTAAAGCAAACCAGATCATCGGTGATTCGCTGAAAGATAATCGTGAGTATCTGCAATATCTGTATATCACTGGTTTGGAAGATGGTAGCAAGAATGGTAATGTAACCATCTATGTGCCAACTGAAGGTGGTATGCCTGTGCCTACACTTCAGATGAATAGGTAAATTTTATCGTTACGATAAGTAACGCTGATGGGTCAGGGGCTTGCGCTTCCGACCCATCGCTGCTATATTACATAGGTAATCGAGGGACGCACCCCATGCAACTGACCAACGCCGCCAAGCAAGTTGATTACTACCCACTGACTTCTGCTGGTAAAGGTTTTGTCCGCCGTGTAATCTGGCATCCTGGTGCTGATAGTGAAATGGTTACATTTTCTACCATCACTAAGACTGACATGGTGTATGATGCTAACATGTATATTCTCAACGGTGCTACTGTAACTGATTTCAACCTTGACCCATACTCTGGCAACGATTACAATCCCATGAATGGTGCCTGCTGATGAAAGCAACTTACATTTTTCTTGGAGTCATCGCCATTATCATGTATAATGGTATGCTAATCAAGCGCGACGCTAACATGTTTGAAGCATACGATCGCGCTTGTGCTCAACTCCCAACTGGACACCCTGACTGCATCTACGCTAAAAAGAAATGACTGACAACGACAACATCCGCGAAAAAGAATTGATTGACTACTACGTTGAGGACTTAGAATCCGCAGCTGCGGAATTAGAAGTCACTGTAGACTATTACATTGCGGAATTCATCTGATGGACAAACTATCTCATTGCCCAGCATGTGATACACTGTGGCATGATAAAGAGATTCCTGAAGAGTATCGCCACAATTATTCTCCACCATACTTCTATTCTCGCGTGATTGCTCTACAAACATGGGAAGCAGACCGCACACATGCTTATCAATGTCCAGATTGCAAAACCTTATTCAACCTGGACGGCACCATAAACAACACTAATCAATGAGAGGTTGACATGGATTGGTCCCTGCTCTATGATATTCTAGTAAACAAACAAAGCAAATGACTGCCACCTTCGCTGACTTCGCTGCTCAACAGGATGCTCGCAACACCATTCATCTTAACATTGTTAAGTATGGTCTGATGTTGTGTGATGCTCTGCAGCAAACTGCACCTGATGGTTATAGTTATGAATTGAATTCTGAAGGTCGTAAATATCACAAAGTCTTCATGTGCATCAATGGCAAGCGTGATAGCATCCACGCATTCATTGACAAGAAGACTGGTGAAGTTTTCAAGCCAGCATCACTCAAAGCGCCTGCTAAAGGTGCTCGCTACAATGTGTTGAGTATTGAATCCCGTGAGAAAATGTTTGAGCGTTGTGATTGGGCAGGAGGTTATCTCTATGCCCGCTGATAAAGTGGTTGATTTGCTCATTCTTGAATTAAAACTCTATCTCAGTGGTCACGAATGTGCTGCTGATTCTGTATCCCGTTATCGTAGAGGTATTGCAAAATGAATATTATTGCTATCATGGCAGGTTTCTCGTTTGGTTATTGTATTATGGACATTTTTCGCAATATCCAAGCAGAGCGACGTATCAATGAAATTCTGAAAGAAACTGTCCTAGAGAGAGACTATGATTGACATTTTTCTTGCAACACAGCTGATTGCTGCCAATCCTGAAACACAAAAGTTTTGTGCCGAGGTTGTGGGTATTCCCTACGCTTCAGATAATTTCACCGATGAGGAGTGGGAGCGATTCCAGAAGTGTATGGCATTCTTTGAGCGCCACCAGACGCCTCTAGGAGCGCCTGTGAGCGCCCCTGCTGCCCTTCCCCTGCCTGTGGTGCCCTACGACCCTTCCCTGCCCGCTCTAGACGCTTGACAATGCCCGTGCTCTCTGCTACAATTCTAAAGCAATCTAAAAGACCAGCGATGAATTATCTTGCTCTCGGCAACGACGTGTATTTCTTTCGTGATGGTGCTCTGCATTGCCGTAGTAACGGTGTGACTGAGCAACTTGACTGGCAGAATCTCTCTGAGAATGAGATTGAGTTCTTTGCTAACCTTGCCTATCATCTTGAGTGCATTGAAAACCTAACTAGAGAGTACACCAACGAGGTATTTGCCAAATGAAATTCCTGCAAGACGACATTGCTAACATGCTCCCAGATTTGACATGGGATGACTTCACCTTTGAGGGTGATGTGTATGTCACCAGATATACACCACAATTTGAGGATGAAGACAAGCGCAATCGTTTCTATCGTTTGCGTGATAAGTATCCTTCTGAGTATGCTGCTGCTCTCGTCTCCAAGCTACCAGAGGGTGCTAAACTTCAGTCATACGATCACCTTCAGTTAAAACTGATTGTGACTCGTGCCTGATTCTAAAACTGTTGAGGATATACTAGACTGGGCAGAGGACCGCATCTCTTATCATCACAACAAAGAGCAGTTTTATGAGTGTCTAGCTATCGCTCAAGAGTTTGACGAATGGTTTAACACACCCAATGGTGACGACTACCACATTTATTACTTTCCAAAATCATGACAACTTACGACAATCTTCCTTCTTCTGCTATCAACCGTATTGTAATTGACACTGACACCAACAAAGTGGAAGTGGTTTACAAATCGAGCGATAAGACCTATACTTATAGTGCTGAGGATGCTGCATTGTTTAATCAGCAATTCCTTGCTGAATTTGACACTGAGGATTTCTCTGTCGGTCGATTCATCAATAGCAATGTGTCCAGTGGCAGTCTGCAACTGCTTACTACCTGATTTCTAAATAATTCTGTCACTTTATTTTTGACACACACAATGGGCAAAACATTCAAGAAGTTTAACAAGTCTTCTTCTGACAACTTCCGCAACTTTGACGAGGATGATTTTGAAACATTCGGCTACGACGTGAAAAACGCCAAGCGCACACCGAAAAACAAGAAAGTCACCAAGTTTAAAGATTATGATGCCTATGACTATTGATTACTGATTGTAACGAGGGGTTGACACCCCTCTTTTTTTCTGCTATACTGATTACATCAGTTGAAAACTACTGTTAACCAACTGATACCAAGCAAACTGCTATTTTATTTTAATCATGACACAAATCATTCCTTTTTTCACCACCAACGTTACTGAGTGGGATGACCTTCTCGAAAATCACACTTTCGCTTCTCTTGAAGTTCCTCAATTTGAATGTGCTGAATTTGTAGGCACACAAGTAATGGAATGGGCAAACCTGCATATTCAAGACGAAAAGAATCGTGCTCGCGCTGGTGGTGTGGACAGCAACAATATCAACGGATTGATTGCTGAATTCCAGCATGGATACCGCGTAACTGAGCTTCCTCCCATCGCAATGATTCTTCCCAACGGCAACATGGAGTTGTGGGATGGATACAATCGTTACAATGCAGCATATGAGCTGGGAATCACTGATTACCCTTTCCTTGTCTATCGTCTGCACAATGAGTGGGAATCACTGATTGAAGATGCCTACGATATGGTTTCTCTCAGTGCAAACCACCACACAGTTGCCAAACGTCACACAATCAATGATTTTGTGCTTCGTGGTGTATGCCACTGTAAGCGTCACGGTAACTCTCTTTCTAAAGATCAGATTGCATCTTGGGTTAGCACTATCGAGCATTCTTTCACTTCCAAGCAAGTTACTGACATCGTAGATAAAATCTACCAACAGACTACGATTGCAGTTAACATCGCACCGTATGCACATCCTCGCAGCGCACAGTCTAAAGTGTCTGAAATCATCAGCACACAGACTTCTACCAACCCTGTAGTCATCTGCTGCAAAGAGAAAACCTACATCGAGCGTGGTTTCCTGCAAATCATGCACAACTACGTTGAGCATGGTATCGACACGACAGATGTGGTTACTTACACCAAAGGATGTGAAACTGCTGAGGAAGTGGTTGACCAGCGCCACAGTGCTGTTGATTACCTCAAGCAACTTGATGCTCTTGTGATTCAGTATGCTGCCAAGCGTCTGACTTCACAATCATCTTCCTATGATATTGCTGGTGCTCTGCCTCAACTTATCGGTGTGGAAGATCCTCAATCATTGGTTGAGCTTAACTGATTCATAAGATACACTAATGCTAGGAGGGTTGACACCCTCCTTTTTTTGTGTCATACTATCTGTATTGAAACGCAATCGCCATGCAACTTCGTGACCACCAGCAAATGATTCTTGATGCTCTGCAGAATGCAATCAAGGGTCAAGTGTATTGCCCTACTGGTGGTGGCAAGACTCCTTGCATGATTTTCGATGCAAAGCGTCGTCTGGAGTCTGCTACCACGCCACAGACGTTTGTGATTGTAGCACCGCGTATTCTGCTCGCTGGTCAGCTCTGTGCTGAATTCACCGAGTTTATCACTGACACTCAAATCCTGCATGTACACTCTGGCGAAACACACTACAGTAAGACGACAAAAGCGGACGCTATCAAGCAACATATTCTCATCAATCAAACGCTCCAAAAGCACACGCTCATCTTCACAACGTATCACTCGCTCAACAAAGTTATTGACAGTGGTATCACGATTGATGTCGCGTATTTCGATGAAGCACACAATGCTACTGGTCGGCATTTCTTTACTGGTGTTGCTGCTACCTCCCTCCACGCTGAGAAAGCATTTTTCTTCACTGCTACACCACGTCAGAGCAAGAATCCTCACTCCCGTGGTATGAATAACCGTGACATCTACGGTCCTGTGCTGTGCAACGTGCCTGCACCTCACCTCATCAACAACGGTAGCATCATTCCTCCTAAGATGGAAGAATTCAATCTTACCATCGACTACACCAAGCACAATGCACATGAGGCAAATGCAGAAGCAATTCTGAATATCCTTGACAATACCGACAACAATCAGAAAGTGCTGGTTGCTGCTCCCTCGTCTAAAGTGATGTGGGCAGCTATCTCTACCACCACACTCATTCAAGACCTGACAGAGCGTGGATATGAAGTGTTGCACATCACCTCTAAGTTTGGTGCTTACATCAACAAGCAGAAGGTGAATCGTGAGGTATTCTTTGACACGCTGACTGCCTATGGCAAAGACCCCAGCAAGAAGTTTGTGCTGTTTCATTACTCTATTCTGAGCGAGGGTATCAACTGCCCTGGTCTGACTCAGTGCATTCTGCTGCGTAATCTTAACATCGTTGAGATGGCACAAACTGTGGGTCGCGTGATTCGTATGCACCAGGATGACATCAAAGCAATCCAAGCAGGCACCCTGCAACCTGGCGACCTCTCCAACTATACCAAATCCTACGGTTTCGTGACTGTGCCCACCTTCGGTCGCAAGAATGCCCACACCGTCAAGCGTCTGCAGAATGTTGTTGACGCCATCTTCGTGAAAGGTGTGCCTCCTACCTCCATCATCGCATAAATCATCAATGGGGCAGCAGCACACCCTACTGCCCCTCCACCGCAGTCAAATCATGGAAAAATGTTAAAGTTACTACCAGGACCATACATTTATCATGGTAGAGCACAAAATCATGATAAACACAAGAAAGATATACTACCAAAGATAGTAGCAGAGTATCAACAAAATAAAACAAAACAGAGCTATAAGTGGGCACCTAACACAGACTCTGATGTAACAACGAATTTCAATCATTCACAGATTGATTTCTTCACCAAAGAGCAATATAATGATATTATATGGTATAATGTGAATCGATTCTTTGATTCGATTCGTGATACTAGTCTCAATCCATCTCCCACAAAACCAAATGATATCATGGTAGATTCTTTGTGGTGGAATGTATATCAGCCTGGTGATTTTGTTGAATTGCATAATCATCAACCATCAGGTATTTCAGGCATTTACTTTCTTGAATTAACAGATAAGAATTCAACGATGTTTGTTTATGATAATCAATTTCCATTAACTGATTCGTTACCATTGTGGAGTGTATATCATAAAGCAGATTATGTGAAAGAAGGTGATATACTCTTATTTCCATCTAAGATAAATCATTATGTCAATCCAGTAAAAACGAGAAAGGTATCAATATCTTTTAATCTTTATCCTAATTATCAAGACATACAATTATGAGCACGATTTATTATCACCCACATCCACCTAACACTGATAAGATTGAAAACTATCAAGCACATCCATTCATCGACCTTTTGTATGATCTAGAGCCTATCAATCCACCACATACAAAATTCAAGAGTCAGATGGATTCTTGTCCAGCAATGAACATCTATCGTAATCATACTTATCTCCTACGCTCTCCAGTTGATATGGAGTTGATGTTTAATCCAGAGAAAGGTGAATGGTTTGTGCAAGGTAACATGACTGAAGAAGTCTTTGATTTAATCGTCCCACCTGGCACACAGTCACCATATCTACAACTAAAAATCTATTATCTCTTCTGGTCTGAAAAGAAAACAAATGATAAACTCTGGATGCACGATGTGCCATTGCATGAAGTAAAACAAACACCATCATTCTATGTTGCATCTGGTATGATTCCAGTTGGTGAATACACTAGAAATACATCCATCGGTCTCATTCTTAACACAGATAAAACAACAATCAAAATTAAACGTGGTCAACCACTTGCAGCATTTACTCTCGTTGGTGATTCACAAATTAAACTTGTTAAAAAACTACCAACACAGAAAATACTGGATACTAACCTCAGACATTTTCAAACACCACGTTTTTGTCCATACTATGCAACAAAAACTTTCTTCTCTCGTTGGTTGAGCCATGAATCATAAATTCTTTCATCAATCATCTAACTTACTCTCTTGGGATGAAATCTTCTCTATTCTCGCTACTTTATCGGAATTAAATGAAGTGCAATCCGCAAGAGAGTATGGAGCAAAGAATATCAAACCAGATATTACTTACACCATGATGCTCCTACAATTAGAAGATTTTCCCCAATACAAAGAAAGAATACAATCTCTCTATCAATCATTGGGCATAGAAGAATTTAAACAACAAAAAATTAATAATGGTTATAGACCCGATTGTGGTATATACATGTCAATTATTCCTAAAGCAAAATCACATGGTATTCACCGTGATGTAACTGATGTCTTTCATTGGCAACAACAAGGAAAAACAACATTTACTATCTACGATGATAAACCATATACCTATGTGTTGAATCCAGGTGATTGTGTATTCATACCAGCAGGCATGTATCATAATACATTACCATTAACAGCAAGAGCAGGTGTTTCATTTGCTTTCTTTCCTGATGACTATGAAGGAGAATGGACAGAAGACTATTTTAAAAAGAAAGGTATTAATCCACCATACTATGACCCATTTCCAAAAAATATATTCAATCTTCAATAGTATGCGGAAGACCACACCGTAGACTATAACTGAAGTTTTCCACAGGTTGTAGAGTAGTCTGTGGAAAAACCTGTGGAAAAAGTATGATAAATTAAATGTTTAAAAAAATATAGTTGAGAGCTCTGTATTCCTCAGTTGTTATCTGAAATGCTCAGAGTTGTTGTGGTCTTAGCGCGTATGGTATCGAATGTCAAGCCCCAACCCAGAAAGACTCGGAAATGCTCACAAAACTCAAAATCCTTGACAAACACTGGGTTTTGGGGTATGATATATCTGTAAAAACTCAGAAATCTCAGAAACTACAGAAGTTTCAAAACTTAAAAAACACAAAAAACTCGAAAATCTTAAAAATTAAGATATTTCAAAGTTTCAAATTCTGTAGTTTCTGAGATTTCTGAGGTTTTTCGGGTGTGTTATGATTATGATAACGTAATTATGACCAGTTTTCCACAAGTTTTCCACAAATATATGATAGTTTTCCACAGGACAATATAATAAAACCCTTATTATAACTGGAAAGTTATAATAAACTGTGGAAAACTATATGATATATTATTATAATATACCATATACTATAGTAGAGTATACAATATACTCTAAAGTATACCCTCTAAGTATACTAAACCATTGGACTCAGAGTATATCTAAGCCCTTTGAGTTTAGTATACTTAGAGGGTATACTTCTGTCGATTAATATTCATAACATCTCAGTGGTCACTTTGGAGACTGCCCTGTGACACTTCAACAACTGGCACAGGGTTGCCCCACAGGGTCACCATCTGGGTTATATTACTTCTGTTGCTGAGGAATTCGTTTGAAAAACTATTTCAACACCGACATCGTTAACAACCACGACCAGCTGCTATATCTCAACAACAGCATGGCAGAGTGTTATGACTTTTGCCTGCAAGTTGCAGAGCAATTTGATAACAAATCCGATATGTCCTGGTGGTATAGCATGAAGAAGGGACACCTCTGCTACGACGTGTGACACTTTCCAAACTGGCACAGGGGGTCTTGCAATTGCCCCCATCCTGACCCATACTACCTAAGTCAACAGCAAACGACCCATGCGTAAAATCGAGCGACTCATGAATGCTGCCATCTCTAAGGAGAAGGATTGGCAACTCGATAACACCAAAGTTGTTAACCATGATGGTGTGAGTTTCGTATTTCTTCATGGCAATCTGATTGCTGAGATTGGTGACACTTGGTTGAAACTGCACGATGGTGGCTGGCAGTCTAACACTACCAAGTCCCGCCTGAATGCTATTCTGACTGAGCATGGTGCTGGTGAGCGAATCTTCCAGAAAAACTGGAATTGGTTTGTTTCTACTGCTGCTGGAATTCTTGAATTTCAGAGCGGCATGAAATTTGCATAAATTTAAAATCTGTGGTTTCTGAGAATTTTTGAAATTTGCAAATTCTCAGAAACCTTGAAAATTTAAAATTCTCAGAAACCACAGATTTTAAGAAAACTTATAATTTATGACTGCAAAGTTATAAATTATATTATAAATTCAAAAGAGTAATTTATGACCACTTCTGAAATGTATCAAGAAATTGTTGAACAAGAAATGGCTGATATCTTCCTCGATGAAGATGGATACATTGTCGAAGATTATACTATCGACAATGTAATTGAAGAAGAATATGATATGTAATATATCATATTCAATCCACTAAGTATACCCTACCACACTCAAATCATGACCCAATCTGTTATGCTTTCCCTGCTCAATCGTGCCAGCAATGGTAACCAAATGCTGGCAATTCTTGATAGTTTTGTCACAAATAGTGACAAAGATGCTGATATCGCTGGAGGATATGCAGATGCTACTCTAGATTATATTGAATTCTGATATCGATGTCAAGGGGTATTGTGCCACTTTGATTAGTGGCACATGGTTTCCCCATTGCCCCTGATTTGATGCCATACTAACAGAGTCAAACACATTTCACCAATGACTGACACTTTCCTGAAATCTTTCGTTAACACTCTGATCTTCAACATTGCCACCATTGCTGCTATCGTGGTGGGTGTTGTTAAGTTCACCTATACTGCCGCGGCCAATTGGTATACTAATGGCGGCAAACAAGTTATGATCAACAATGCCTGCAAAGTGCTGACATTTGTTAACAAAATGTCTGAGCGGGTATACTACACTCTGGAGGACGCAGAAACTGTTACTGTGTGACAGTTGTAGAAGTGGCACAGTATTCTCCCTAACGGCAGGATGCTGTGCCATACTTAACAAGTCAACCAAACAAAACATGACAAAGCAAGTCGAACTCTTTGAGTTTTTGTATAGAGAGTGCCAGAAAGATTTGGACTTGCTGGCTATGGTGATTGATGAGTACATTGTCGCTCTAGATGAGAACGACAAACTCGATGAGTTAGAGGATTTTCTCGCCAACAATTTCGGTGACAACTGACATGAACAAAGCAGAATTGATTGATGCCTACGCCCAGCAAGTCCTAGAGAACATGGACATGAAAACGCTGGAGATGTATGCTTATGACATGCTAGTTCAGTGCTTCAATGATTATACTGAAGAGGAGTTAATCACTGAGGTTGAAGAATACTATCCCGAACTTCTGGAGGCATGATGCAGTATCAAATCACCAAAATCTTTTTTGATTTGTCTCCTGAAGATCCAGATTGGGAGAACAATGACATCAATGAATACCAGCACCATTTGCAAGAACAATACGTTGGATCTATCTGGGAAGCTGATGATGAAGATGACCTAGTTGATGAGATCACCACTGCCTCAGGTTGGTTGATTGATGAGATCGACTATCGGCATGTGTTAGTATAACAAACTCGGCGGCCGCGGCCAGTAGGTTTATACTACTGGCCCTAGAGGGGGATCCCGCCCTCTTGCCTCCCTCTAGCATAAAGGCGGCCGCGGCCGATTGCAAGGGGGTTGTGGTCGGTTTGACTGGTGGCACACACCCCGTTGCAGGGGCACCGCTGCACCCTATACTAAGAGAGTCAAACGCACCGAGACCTATGTGGGAAGAGATCCAAGACATGCCTGGCGAGATCTTCGACATTGAAGAGTGGGGGCATCCCCTGGCAGAATGCTGGCACGACATGGACATTAACAGTGTGCCAGATGAAGAGGTGGCACAGTAGCACTCGCAGGGGGCAGCGGTGCCCCCTATACTAACAGAGTCAACCACAAACGACATGCTCAAAAAAGTTTCACCTGAAAAGGCAACTCCTTCGCCAGTTGTAGTTAACAAAGGAAAGCATGGGTATAACTGCTGGGTGTATGTGAGCACGATTAAGAAGGATAGTGGCACATACTATAAGTATAAAGTTGCCCACACATTCAAGCAAAAGTTTGTATCTAGAGAGGATGCCCTGATGTATGGTTGGGCAAAGGTTAACGGGCACAACGTTACAACCCACGACGTGCCCATGCGCCACAAGCCTGTGACAGTCTGACTAGTGGCACAGCAGGGGGCGACAGCGCCCCCATCCACCCTATACTAACAGAGTCAACCACAAACGACCATGACCGTGACCCTGACCGCTTCCTACCGTGAGATGCTCGCTGCTGAGACTGTAGAGAAGATCGACGAACTTCTCGACGAGTCCTATGCTCTCGATGACATGCTGGAGTTCATCGACGAGCGCAATGAGACCAACTTCGTTACATACTATGAGGAGTATGTGCGTTGTGGTGAAGCAATCGGATACGAGGCAGTTGATGCCCTGATTGATGAGAATGGCGAATGCTCCTGCATCGAAGGATGCGACGAACGCTATCGTGGGCACTATCATGACGAGGCAGACTTCGCTGAGGAGTTCTACAATGAAACCATGGATGTGCCTGATGGTTTGGTGATTGATTGGCAGGCAACTTACGACCGCAATCTACGTTACGATTTCACTTCCTGTAACGATGGCACGTCCTATCGCTCCTGCCACATCTTCGCTGATTACTAACCACAACGGGGGCAGAGATGCCCCCTTTCCAGTGTACACTCTAACTGCATCTCATGAAGATCCAGAAGCGTTACATCGTGCTGGGCATTATACTCTGCCTGTGGTTGGGCCCTGCTGGCGTCGCCTCTATCATCGCCCTAGTGAAACTGGCAGGTGTGACACCTGAGGCACTGGCACCCGAGACCCACGCCCCTGACGCCTGACCCTGTAGAATTATCCCATACCAAACGAGAGAGACTATGCAAGTCTACGTTGTCACCGCTGGATTCTTCTACGAGTCCGATGATCATTGCTCCCTGTGGGATTGCAAGTCTGCTGCCGATGCTCGCTGTGCCCAACTGAAGGAAGAATACGATTGGGCAGAGGTCAATCTGCAGACTGTCCACATGGGCTCTGCCATCACCGCCTGACCCTTTAGACTACCAGAGTCAACCACACAAGAGACCATGACCCGCACCAACGTCCTGCCCCTCGATACCCTCACCGTCACCCTGACTGAGGCACAGTGGAGCACCATCCGAACCGCCGTGCTCTGCCTGGCAGTCGATTGCCGAGTCGCTGGCAAGACTGCTGATGCAGACTACTACCTGAACGCCTACAACACCCTGAAGGCAGCGATGGGAATGGACGCCTGAGCTAGTGGCACAAGAGGGGGCAGGGATGCCCCCCCACCCCCTGTAGGATACTCTCAACAGCAAACGACCCATGATTGACCGCGCTCGCATCATCACCTCTCTCCTGCTGATGTTTCAGGCAGAGCATGGCAGCATCCCCGCTTGGTTGGTGCAACTGCAGCACAGCGCCGACGATGATACCCTCATCGCTCGCCTTGCCAACTGGCGTCAAAACTACCCTGCCCACTACCAGCAGCACGGCATCTATGTGATGTGACGGTCTGGGCAGTGTCCACTCTGCCCCTGACTCTGCCACCTGCCCCTGTAGACTGATTCCATCAACCGAAACGAAACGACCATGACTCGCTACAACCCCAACGTCTACGAAGCACAGATCCTCGCCAAGGGCCGCGACCTGCCCGAGCCCCAGAAGTTCGATGGCAAGGTGCCTGCTCGCTTCGCTGACCGCTTCAAGACCTACGCCGAGTACCAGGAAGCGATGGCAGACTTCCTGAATGGCATGTGACACCTGAGGGGGTGGCCGCGGCCGCCCCTTACCCTGCCACCTGACCCTGTAGAATACTCTCAACAGCAAACGACCCATGATTCGCATCAACACCATCGGCAGCGACGCCATCAACCGCATGACCGTCGATCCCCTGACGGGTGCCGTTCGCGTCCGCTTCCAAGGTGGCACCAAGTTCTACCGCTTCGATGGCATCTCCCGCCGTGCCATCCTGTCGCTGATGCTGTGGCAGGACCGCTCCCTGGGCCAGTGGGTAAACCGTCACTGCCTGCAGCGCCACGAGACCGTGACCCTGTAGACTAACAGCATCAACCAAACGAGACGACCCATGACCCGCCTCATCCTCCCCCTGACCATGCTCGGCATCACCCTGTGGGTTGGTGGCAACGCCCTGAGCGCAGGACTGCAAATCACCAAGGCATACAGCGACCGCCTCGCTGTGACAATGTGCGAGGTGTCCGAGACCCCCTGCCGCTGAGGCATCGGACCCTGTAGACTAACAGCATCGAAACGAAACGACCCATGACCAAGACCAAACTCGACATGAGCGCCATCATGGCAGACTACACCGCCAAGGTCATCGCTGAGGAGAAGCGTCGCCAGGAGATCCGTGAGGCAGTCGCCAACGGCACCTACATCCCTGTGCCCGCTGCCACCACCTGGAACATCAGCGACCGTCACTGAGGGGGGCACCCCCACCCCCTACCCCATCGCTTCCCTCTCATGATTCTTTCCATGGCATCCGACCTCACCACCCGCCGCACCGTGTGGGCAGGTCGCAAGACAGAGACCAGCGCCCAGACCATGGGCCAGGATCTGCCCATCACCGTCGAGCCCGAGTGGTTGGCAGGTGCCTACGCTGACCGCTGGCACGATGAGGCAATCGCTGCCCTCCCCACGTTCGAGGACTGACCCCCCCCCCTAGGGGGTGCTATACTAACCGAGTCAACCACACACCAGACGACCATGATTCGCCCCAACGCTCACCAGACCATCGGCACACTCGGCAGCGGCGCTGATGGAGTGAAGGGCACCTGCCCTGTGAATGGCAGCGCAGGCAGCGGACGCGCCTTCACCATCACCCCAGTGGTTGGACTGGGCAGGCAGTGGATTGGAGACAAGGACGCCAACGCTGCCCGTGCCGCTGCCCAGTATCGCAAGGACCGACGCCAGGCAGCGCGTGACCGTGCCGCTGGCATCTGGCAGAGCGAGCGCCTCGCCTGTAACTACTGAGCATAGCAGAGCAGGGGGCGGATGCCCCCTTGCTTTGGCAGTATGGTATAACGTTATCGTGATGGCGGCGGGGCCGAGCGGGGGAAATTCGATAGATACTATTAACCTACAAAACTTTGAAAACGCTCTCATGATAACGCTCTCAGAAAAAAAATTTTTCCCAAACAAAAACCGCCAAAAAACCCCACCAACTCGGACTACTCTAAGGGAGCAAGTGGGGTATATTTGGATGACCTCTAAGGAACTCGGAAGGATTTTATGGAGTGCAGTCGCCCGTCGTGCGCCTCACAGAGAATAGAAAGAGGTCAATCACACTCTCCTTACAGGACTTCTTCGATGAATTGTGTTCATAACCCTGTGTGTTAATCACAGTAGGCGGCACGATTACAGGGCTTCCCCCACCACCCATCATCTGTGCTGGGTAATACTGGGTAGGCACGTATTGTGCTGTTTGGTATGACCGACCCATCTCCGCCATCATCCGAGACTTCGTAGGTTGTGGATCGGGACCAAAGGGGTAACCTGCAAAGGCAGGAGAGGCAATGAATGGCGTCAAAGCAAGAATGACAAGGTTTCTCATGATATGTGCTTGATTTTGTGCTACAATACTAGCACAGGTATGAGAGGTGTGTCAAGCATCTTAAATATATAAATTACTTATGGAGGTGATATTTGTGACAAAGAATCAGAAAGAGAGCACCTAGAAGAAAAAAGACTGAGGGTTAATATGAAGCACATTTCACAAATTGAATATGACGATTTAAGCGACGAATATATTCTACCGATTCCAGAAGAGTTACTTGATTCACTTGGATGGGCAGAAGGCGATACTCTAAAATGGGAGTATACTGATGACGACACTATTTCTCTAACGAAGAACAATGACTGAATTTGGATTTAAAATTGTTGGTAAGGATGGAAAGGTAATTGAAAACCTTTCTTTTGAAAATTTTGATGCTGTGGCTGACTATATGCTAGATGCGGCAGATAAATGGTATGCAGGGTTACAAGACCCTGGCGATACGATGGTTTTAGAAAGAAAAGAAAACGGTCAAGTTGTATTTGAAGACCGCAGTAGTTTTGAAGCGAGTGTTGAAGATGGATTACTACATGACGACAGACCAGAAAGTGGAGAATCTTCTGAAGGAATTGAAGGAGAAGGAAACGAGGATTGACAATTTAGAAAAAGTTGTATTGTTACTAACTCAAAAGGTAACTGAAATTACAACTTACATTCAGGATAATGACCATAAGGTTAGAGGAAAACTGAAGCTGCTATATAATCCTCCCAACGAAGAGAGCGCAAAACCACTGAAAGAAGTCTTAGACTCTTTACATGAGCGCCTAAATATGTTAGAATCGGGGAGTCCTTCAGATAATTGATGTATGGCAAAGTCCCCGAGTTTCTCTAAGAATGGTTATTTCCCTGGAAAGCCTAAATGCACTCGTCAAGGTCGCAGTAAAAATACAAATCTTGCTGCATCCTCGCGTAATGGACGCAAAAAACGCTATCGTGGTCAAGGGAGTTAATGGATAAAGAGGCATACATTAGGGAATGGATACGCAAAGTTTCTGTATTGCGCCCAGAATTAGGCGGCTTTGCGGTCTGTCCCTATGCCTCGACCGCAAAATACAAGATTATAGAGTGTCAAATTGACGATATCGAGCCTATTGAAGGTTACGATGTCGTCATTTTTATTGTCGAAGACTATCACAGCGTTGAAGATATACTAGAGTGGGTCGAATTTTACAACAAAATTTGGGAAGACTGGGAATTTTATGCTGATTGTGCGGAAAAAATCAGTTATGTTGATGAAATTCAGAGTAACAACGGACTTTACAACCTAATTTTGGGGCAACCCAAGGAAAAATTGAAGAAATTCCGCGAAAAACTGGGTAATACCAAGTATTATGACTACTGGGATGATGATTATATGCGCGAAATCCTCGGTGATGACTACGATTTAGTGAAAAAACAGGGATAGCAACCCCTCTAAAAGTTCTGTTCAACCTTTATGGAGAAAACAGATGGCTAACAAACCTATTCCAGATAATGTGCCTGCTATGATGCATTGCGATTTTGGCACTTCTGTGCTAATCACAGACCCTCGTAGCGATGCTCTGATGAAGAAAGCACGTATGCAGAAGTATAAAGTGCCTGCGAATCGTTTAGAAAAGTGGTGTGGAGGTAAGGATGGTTTTGATGATTATGCAGAGTGGTTATGATCGGGTCTCCGACATGAAAACACTGGTGGGCGCGAAACTCCGTCAATTAGTCTGATAAATACTTTGGACTAGTAGTGGTGTATTCATGCCCACCTTTCAGATTTTTAAGGACATAAGTGTTGCCTTCGGGGCACACCCTAATACAAAAGATTTGGTGGTGGTTAAAAATGAAACTGCCATTAAGAATGCTTTACAAAGTTTAATTCGCACGAAGAATGGCGAAAGACCATTTGACTCACGAATTGGCAGTAGAGTAACTGCTTTACTGTTTGAATTGCTGGATTTTGGTACTGCTGGTAGTTTAAGATCTGAAATTATTGATGTAATTGAAACATATGAGCCTAGAGTTAGACTCATCGATGTTGTTGTTACTCCAAATTTTGATGAAAATGGATATGAAGTCTACATTGAATTTGAAATTATCGGTAGAGAGAATGTAGACGCTCCATTAAGCACAGAATTTATCTTACAGAGAACGAGATAAGCAATGCCATATACGCAGTTAAACCAATTAGACTTTGAAAATATAAAAACTTCGCTCAAAGAATATCTAAGAGCAAATTCTGATTTCACTGATTATGATTTTGAAGGTAGTGCTTTGAGCGCACTGCTTGATGTTTTGGCATACAATACTTACTACACCGCATTCAACACCAACATGGTGGTGAATGAAATGTTTTTGAATTCTGCTACACTCAGAGATAACGTTGTAGCAATTGCAAAACAACTTGGTTATAGACCAAAATCAGCAACAGCATCAAAGGCGGTTGTTGACATGGTGATTGAGTATCAGTCAAATGTAGTGCCTACGACTGCAGTATTAAAGAAAGGCACTGTTTTTTCGACATTTTTAGATGGCACTGTTTATCCATACAGTATTCTTGATGATGTAAGAGTAACTGTAAACGGCAATCTAGCAGAATTTAATAATCTGGAGATTTATGGTGGCAGCATTATCACAGATTTTATCACTGTGCAGACTGCTCTAAAAAATCAGAGATTTTTAATTAGAAATACCAATATTGATAATACTAGCATTAGAGTAAGAGTATTCAAGTCAGAGCAAGCATATCCAAGCGGTGCATTTGAAATTTATGATTACGCCGAAAATATTCTTAATGTAGGACCAGGGGATAGAATTTTCTTCTTATCGGAAATTGAGGATGAGAATTATGAGTTAAAGTTTGGCGATGGCGTTTTTGGTAGAAAACTTGAAGATGGCGAGTATGTAGAGATTTCTTATCTTGTTACTCCAGCACAATTGACAAATGGCGCTAGAGTATTTTCATTTAGCGGTATTCTAGAAGATGCTGATAACACAGAGACTGTTAGCACAATAACATCAATATATTCCTTTAATGTTGCTAGTGTAACTACAAAATCTGTTTCTGCAGGAGGTGAAGCGCCAGAGACTACCGAAAAAATCAAGTTTAATGCTGCCAAAAACTATGGTACTCAAGATAGAGCAGTTACTGGTGAGGATTATAAAGCAATTATACGCAACTTATATCCAGCTGTTGCTGATATTACAGCATTTGGTGGTGAAGAAGACGACCCCCCTGAGTATGGAGTCGTAAAAATCGTCATCAAACCAAAATATAGCACATTTTTAACCTCTTTTACCAAAAAAGAGTTAGAAACTAAACTTAGAAAGTATTCTGTTGCCTCAGTTACACCTAAAATAGTTGACCCATCTATTCTTTATGTCGAAATGACATCGAAAATTTACTATGATGGCACTTTAACTACTTATAAGACCGATAAAATCAAGTCACTAGTAATTAAAAACGTCGAAGACTATATTAAATTATCAGATACTGAAAAATTCAATGGAAAATATCGTTACAGTAAGTTTGTTGGAGTCATCGATGACTCTGATGTATCAATCAAATCAAATTTAACCAGTATTATGATGAGAAAGGATTTTTATCCTGCCATCAACTCCAAGTTTTATTATGAAATTTGCTATAAGAATCCATTTTTAGTCGATGATATGCCTGTAATACATAGCACAGGATTCACAGTAAGAGAATACCCGAGAGATACTGTTTATATTGAAGATAGAAAGGGTAAAATTGTCTTATATAAATTAGATAGTATAACAGGTGATAAAATTGTCCTTCGTCCAAACTTAGGAGAAGTAAATTATGAAAAAGGTGAAATTAGAATGTATGACTTGATTATTCTAAAAGGTAGTTTCAATGATAACAAAATTGAAATTCGCGTAAAACCCGCAGTAAATGATATTGTGTCTACAAGAGAAATGTTTTTAGATGTAGACATCACCAAGAGCACTTTTACAATTTTCCAAGAGTAAATAAATGGCTGCTATCCAGAAAAAAATCTCAAAACTAGTTGATAATCAGCTTCCAGAGTTTATTTCTACAGATTATCCAAAGTTTTCTGCTTTTTTGCAGAAATACTATGAGCAGCTTGAATTACCTGGACAACCACTTGATATTATCACTAATTTAACTAAGTATGGTGATATTGATACATATGAAAAATCAGTATTGTCAGAATTTACATCAGTAACAGCAAATATTGATACTTCTGATGATGTAATCTACTTAGAGAATACAGATTCATTCCCAGATGAGAATGGATATGTATTGATCGATGAAGAAATAGTATTTTATGCTTCAAAGACCAGTGATTCTATTACTGGTTGTGTTAGAAACGTTAGTGGCACTACAAAGTTAGGTGATTTATACAACAAATCATCATACAAGAAAGTTTCTTCAGTAGATTTCGGAAATGGAGTATCACATTTAACTGGTGCTTTAGCATATAATATCAGTAACTTATTTTTATATGCTTTTGTCAAGAATTTTGAAAAGCAGTATCTAGCTTCTTTCCCAGAAGAGTCTTTAAAAGAGGAGATTGATAGAAGAACTCTTCTCAAGAATATAAAAAGTTTTTATAGAGCAAAAGGCACAGAGCAATCAATCAAATTTATCTTTAATTCAATTGTTGCTCAAGATCCTTCTGATATTCCTTCGATTTATTACCCAAAAGACAATACTTTAAAATCTTCTGTATCTGACTGGATTGATAAGTATGCTTTAAAGGTAAAAGTAATTTCTGGTGATCCATTTAAGGTAATTGGACAGAAAATTATCCAAGAAGATGACTTATACAATCCAAATGTAAAAAATACGTTTGCTTATATTGATAATGTTGTATTTTTGGGTAATTATGATGGAGAAAGTATCTATGAAGTGATTATTGCTCCAGAAACAGTAGTTGGAGAATTTTCTGTTGCTCAAAAGACATTTTTAACCAAGCGAGTTTTAGCAACAGATACTACTAACAATAGAATCAATGTTTATTCTGCTACTGGGTGGAGAAACACGTCTGGTAAGATTTTAATTGGCAATGAAGAGTTTATTTTCAAAGATAAAACTGTAAATCAGTTTGTAATCAACTCTAGAAGTGGTAATGGCGCGTACGCAGAGAATACTCCCGTATATAATTACTCAAACTTATATTCAGAGTATGAAGATAATGGCATTACCTATAAGGTATCATTTCTAGCACTTGGAATACTGTATAATATTGATGTAAAATCTTCTCTACCATACTCTTCAGAAGGAGATTCTATTCAGATTAGCAAATCTGGATTTGATTCTAGAAATCCTGTAATTTATGATAAGAGAGAATCAAAAGTAAGATGGTTGATTAATGAATCAAATGCAAATCTATCTACACCAGAATTAAGTGAATCTTTATCTGATGTAGCAGCTGTTTATGAAGATGAGCAATACTATTATATTGCTTCATCTGGATTTCCATCATATTACTCCAGTAATTTTACTGGATTGACGCCATCAGACCAAAAACATCTCAAGTTAATCAAAAAGTTTTCTAGTAAGACTACAGAATTAAATTATACAGGCACCAGAGACGTTGGAGTGCTTGTTAACGGCGTTTTAGCGTATGGTTATAAGGACTATGATGAAAATGATGTTATTTTTGGTGGAGTAGAATCTATTCAAGTAACAAATAAAGGAAAAGGTTACAAAAATCCTCCATATGTATTGATTGATGGTGATAGAGGGTCTAGAGCGAAAGCAATTTTATCAGGTGAAGTAGTAGAAAGAATCGAAGTAGTAGATTCTGGAGAAAAGTATGAAAATAATCCTGGAATTACTATTACTTCAGGAAGAGGAGCAGTAGTAACAGCAACTGTTACAAAAGACAAGGTAACAAAGTTAACTATCGTTAATCCTGGTGAGTATTACTCAACACCACCAAGAATTTTAATTAGAGATTTGAATAATGCTGGCAAATTAGCAGAATATACTTCAATCATCTCAACTGATGGTAAGTTAATTGGATTCAATAAAATCAGTGAAGGTAAATTCTATACGCAGGAAAATATTGTAGTAGATGTAATTCCTATCGGTAGCGGCTCAACTGCAGTATCACAAACTAAGCGATGGAAGAAAAATCGTTACGAAAAACTGCAGTCGAATTTAGATTCTGACTATGGGTATCTTTTTGAGAATATCAGAAGAGCGTTTGGTTATGGATATGCTCATTTAGCAAATCCAATTTCTCTTAGAAATTTACTTCAGGACAACAATCCAAATAATCATTCTCCAATTCTAGGATTTGCTTATGATGGCAATCCTATCTATGGACCCTATGGTTACACCGATCCACTAGATTCTTCTTCCTCTGTAAAAAGAATGGAGACTAGTTATCGTCTAAAAACTGAGAGAATTGGCGGACCATCTATTGCTGATTATGCACTAGGGCAATTTATAGAAGACTATCGTTATCAGCATCGTTTTGGTGATTTAGATGATAATAACGGAAGATATTGTGTTACTCCAGATTATCCAGATGGAGTGTATGCATACTTCATTACTATAGACGCAAGTAATATTCCACAATTTCCATACATTGTAGGTGAAAAGTATTATTCTATTCCTGCTGAGTCAAATTATACTAATTCAATTACCCACACTGATTTGCCATCAACTGCAATAAGGTTGAGGTCATCAAAAACTCCTAATAATGGAGTCAATTCGATGGCTATTGTAGAGACTGTAAATGAGGGCAATGTAACTTCTGGTTATGTTGAGTATTCCCCCGAATCATTCTCGGTTGGCAACACTATATTCATTTCTGATGAAAATACTTCTGGAAGTGGAGCATCTGCTGAAGTTAAATCCCTTGTTGGCAAAGAAATATCTTCTATTGAATCTTGGCAAACGAAAGCACTTAAAATTCAGTCAACAACACCAGTTTATTACTTTGATAAAACTGTCATCACACAAGAGAATACAAATGCTACTGGTGAAGTAGTTGGTGATATTTTCTCAGGAGATATGTTTGTACTTCGTAATGTTTCTGGCAATTTTGATTCTGTTAATAAATTAAACTCTAATATTAGAGTAATTAATATTATCGTAGATAATCCTTCTTTTTATACTGCTGGATTTTTTGTTAGATTAACTAATGGTAAAGAAGCAAACGTTTTAAGTATTCAAAATAACTATTTGAATGTCGCTTTTAACCCTTTCAGTGAAGGTGATAGAATTAGTTTCCCAGAAACAAAAAATGGAATTATTGCTGGTAAAATTTATTATGTAATTAATGCTGCTTCTTCTAGATTTAAAATATCAGAAATTGTTGGAGGACCAGAAGTATCATTATCTAATGATAACTCTTTTGGAGTAGTAGCTAATAGTGAAGAAGGAAGAGGTGAAATACTAGAAACTGTTAGAAGTGCAAATACTTTAAAAGTAAAAGTTGTAGATGGAGATTTCTTTATTGATACTAACTACTACTTAAGAAGTAGTTTAATTGATGACACTATTGGCAGCAGAATTGTAAGAGTTGATGAATTAAGTAGAAACATCAGTATTTTTGAGATTACTGATAATATTGCTCTGGTTACAACTAACGAAGAGCACAGACTTACAGAAGGAGATAAAATAACAGTAGATATTATCCCAGATGATTCTGTTTCCACTACAAACATTCACGTAAGAAAAAGAATTTATCAGACTGTTAAATTATTTGCTCCAGAAGTCCAAGTATCAATCAATGATACTGGAATTGGTGTGCTAAAGAGCTTGAATAGTGGCAATGATTATGCTGGAGGTGGTAGTCAAGTATTTACTGATGTTGAATTAATATTTGCAGACCAGACAAGATGCAGAGATAAAAATGGTATTTTAGTATCAGCAAATCAGGCATTTATTGGGTCGGAAGGAGCACCAGGAAATGCAAAGGCAACGATTACCGTTGTAGATGGGGTTGTTGGACCAAATAGTGTTGTAATTACTGACAAAGGAAGTGGTTATCAAATTGGAGATATTTTAACTGTAACCAATGAAAGCTTACAAAGACTTTCTGGGTCTTTATCTCAAAGCATTTTATTTGTAGAGGTATCTCATGTCGGTCTGGGTGTAAATCAAACAGAAATAAAACTAAGTAGTGTTTCTGGTATTAGTGCAACTAATACTATTATGATAGACAGTGAAGAAATATTGGTAAACTCTACAGATACTAGTAATAACACGATTACAGTAACTAGAGGTATTAATAATACCTCCAGAAAAAATCATTTTAATAATGCTGTAGTTACAGTCAAAAATCCTAGCTACAAATTTAATATTGGAGACCAACTAGGACCAAGTACTGGCGATCCAATCATTAAAGAGTATGATGCACAAAAACAACTTCTCACTGTAGTTTTTGAAACTTCTCAAACCCTAGAGACTATCAATAAATTAAACTTCAATTCTTCTTTCTTTGACGCGAGTAATCCTCTTAAATTAGTGAGAATTGATTCTATTGTTGATGAAGCAGATTACAGATTTGAATTTTCTTATTTCAACGACAATGGACCTTGGATCAGAAATCCAATCATAGAAATACAAAATTATTACAGATATAGATTCATTACATCACACCCATCTATGTCTGGGTCATTCTTGGAGTTTTCTCCTAGCAGAAATAATAATATTATCACAGTAGAATCTAAGTCTGGCACATCACTACCTGGATCTGGAGATGCATCTACATCTTTTGTTGACATTAAGTTAGGATTTGGAGCATTTTCTCCTTCTAATAATTTTACTGAGAAAAAGGCATCTGATTATGCCAACTTTTATTACTTTGACAAATCTGCAATCATCAATTCTGATAATTCTTACTTGCAACTTGTAGAAGACCCATTGCAGGGAGACAAGTCGGTTGATTATGTTTCAAAATATTCTTTTGCGTATAAATTAGACAGAAAACCAGATTATGATGGCACTGGTGATTTTAGTTACACCACAGAATCATTGTTTGCAATAGGAAAAATTTCTTCTGTTAAAATTTCCAATGGTGGAAAATCTTATAAGAAAATACCAACTGTTATTGGAGTAAAACCAAATAGAGAATTTGAGTGTATTCCGAAATTAAACTATGATGAGAGAGAAGGCAGATTATTATCTGTGTCTATCGACATTGCTGGAAAAAATTACTCTAAACCAATAGTCGTATTACAATCATCGTCAAATATTCTTCCCAAGTTTAATGTTGTTAAAGGAAATTTTGGAGAAATTATAGCTATTATACCAGATCGTACTGATATTGTTTTCAATGAAAAACCATTAATGTATGTGATTGAATCTGATGTCAAGATTTATCTCGAAAGTAAGAATATCGGAATACCAAAAAATATTAAAGTATTGATGAATGGGTCCAATTTCTATAATGATAATTCTATCTCATCAAAATATTCATCCCATCAAATTTTAACTATAAAGAATTTTGATGAAGATGTCTTCTTAAATGGAGAGATAATTAGACAATTTGAAAATGGATTTTTAATTGCAGAAGGAAAAATTGCGTCTGATGGATATATCAGAAAAACTAATTATATAAAAGTTATTGATGTTGTTGGTGAATTTAAGTCTGGATTGCAAATAACTGGCAATCTCAAGAAAAAATCAGCAACAGTTACTGGTATTTTCTTTTCACTGTTTACTCCTATTATTAAATCATATTATGACAATCAAGGATATTTTGACACTGATAGAGGAAAGACATCAAATTCTTCACAGAAGATAGCAGATTCATACTTCTATCAAGATTACTCGTATGTCGTAAAATCAAAATCTCCAATTAATATTTGGAGGAAATTGGTAGAGCAAACTGTTCATCCAGCAGGTTTTAAAATGTTTGGAGAAGTTTCTGTGGAAGCAGAGGCAAAAACAGTAATGCCTGCTACCCAGAGAATAACTTCTAATGTTACTATTTTAGAGCTATGGGATGAAACTACTAATAGAGTAACAATTGAAAATACTAGAAGGACCATTACACAAAGTGTGGTCCAAGTACAGGATACTAATATTAGAAGAGGTAAAGGTAGTGTATTCTCTACTAGTATTGACACATCAGAAATGTTGTCATATCAGTTTGAATTACTCCAAGATTTTGATGGTGATTTTGACGAAGCAGGAAATATTGTAGGAAGAACATCATTTAATATGATTTTGCCTGGTTTTGGCACATTAAATGTGGCAAATGTCAATAATTTAATTATTACACTAGATGGTATTTTACAAGAGCCTGGTAAATCGTTTACTGTATCTGGATCTACGTTAACATTCTCTAGATCTCCATTAGGTCAAAGATTTGCCAATGGTCAAGTCGTAGAGGCACAAAGATTCGTTGGTAGAATGATTCGTTTTAAAAATGACGAATTGAATAGTAGGTATTTCAAAAAAATTGCAACTATTGAAAATAATTTTGATAACGTATCTACAAGATTCCCACTATACTATGAAGATGGCACTGAAGTAGTATTAGATGCTAAAGAAAATCTTATTGTGTCTTTAGACGGTGTATTACAAGAAAATAAGGTAACGCCACTTCTTCCCGCTACTTCATCATATTATATTGATAGAACAGTAACACCAAATCAAATTGTCTTTGTTGATGCCCCAAGAAAGCTCGATGCGGATAATAGAAGTAAGTTTTTTGCATATACAGTATCTAATTATGAAAGACTACAATTAGAAGAAAGATTATATGATGGCGTTAGAAAAGGTCCATTTTTACTCAAAACTGTATTTGGTAATAGGACAGTAAATGTTGATAATGACAGAACTATTTTAGTATTCATTGAAGGCATTCTTCAGATAAGAAATAGAGCTTATACGATAAATGGGTCTGAAATTTATTTCACTGAAGCACCAAGACCTGGACAAAAAATTAATATTCTTTATCTTTACGGAAGAGAAACAGAGAAAAAACTAACATTTTATAATTTTGAAAATAACAAATTCTTCAATAAAATTCATTTAATCTCTTCTGTATTAATTACAAATACTCAATTATTGCAATTATCGCAATACGATACTGTTTATCAGGGCAATTCTTTCTCTGGATGGGAATCTGTTGGAGAAATATTAAATTGTTTTGGTAACACAGATTCTCTCGGCAATCAAACTTTAGAAATTATTTTTTATCAGCAAAATTATAAGTTTGATGCAACAAAATCTATTAAGTTGACATCATACAAAAAAGATGTTACAGAATTTACTATTCAACCATCAGAGATTACTTCTATCACAGATTATGTTGAAGATGATGAAAGAAATCAATTAGTATTTAAAACAAAGTCTCCGTGGATGGATGGCACAGAACTTTCTCCAAAATATGTCAATAGATTAGATATAAATGATTTAGTTAAAGTAGATGGTGAAAGAAATTATAGGAGAATCACTTCAATACCAAAAGTATTAAAGAAACTAGGTCATAGAAGTGAAGATTTAATTGAAAATAACCATTATGGTTTAGTTGGAGTAACCGAATATAATGGTATCAATGATGGTATTGGATTGAGTGTTGTTGCTGATGTAACTAATGGAAAAGTTACTAATTTGAGATGGAATAATAGAAACTACAAAAATTATGCTCAAAGAATAACTACTGGAATTATTAGTCCAAAAACTATTTTAACCAGAAATGGGGGTTTAGATGTAGATTTCCCGAATAATGTGGAATTAAGAAATGGAGATACGATTACAGTCATTAATAAAAACGAATCTGTCATCATCTTTAAGGGAGCATCTATACAACCAAATGCTTATGGATATGATGTGTCACCGCAATTAGTATTTGTCCCTCAACCTCTACGTGACACATATGGAAATATTATAGGGCCAGTCTCTGGCGGAGGAGCTGATGGTTTCGTTGTAATGAATAATGGCGAAATTATTGATGTTGTATTAACTAATTCTGGTTCTGGTTATTTAACTCCTCCGAAAGTTTATGTTACTAGAGGATTTAATATTCTCAAATCACCACAAAAGATAATTGAAAGCAGAATTGATTTAGTATTATCACCCAAAATATTTTTAGATAGTAATATCAGTAGAGTTATTACTGTAATCAAAACTCCTTCTGAATTACCAGAAATTCAAACTGTTTCTGATGTAAGAGTAATTCATGATGTTACAAGACCCACTATTATTGTAACACCGCCAGAAAAAGAGGTTACACTGAAAGAATCTAACAGAAATATAACTTCAATATTGACGTTAGATGCTCCTGAAGTAGTGTCTATAAGTAATGTAAGTTATGATATAGTTTCCCAATTCTTCCTCCCACCTGCAAAAGCAACTATCGAATCTTTATTGAAGACCGTATCTGTCATTACAGATTTTGGAGCCGTCGATATTTATAGTAATAATGTTGATGAAAATAAGTATATATTCCCTCGTCTTGGTAATAGATTTGAGACATTTGAAGTATACAAATTCATTGATGATTTAGGAGTTGCTAATGTAAGTGAATATACTTTAGGGATGTTGGATGTTTACTATCCTACTGTTACTATTAGTGATTTTGATGACAGAAGTTTTACTTTTTTGAGTGCAAGTGGTGCTATTTGGCAACTTACTTGTCCATCTATTAATGAATATGGTGCTATTTTAGATAGCTCTCTTTCGGAAACTGATAGTATTGTTTATATTCCAGATACTTCGATGTTCCCAGATGAGGGTAAATTATTAATTGGTAATGAAGTTGTAAGTTACACATCGAAGTTATCTGACCGTTTTACAGGAGTTTCTAGAGGGCAGGAAGGCACTAAACCACAGACACATAATGCAGGTGATTACTTAAGAAGTTTGGTCTAAACAGTATAAATATAAATAACTCGGAATTACCAGAAATAACAAAAAGGGAAAACTATGGCAGCCATCATTTCTGAAAAATTCAGAATCTTTAATGCTAAGCAATTTTTAGAATCTTTATCTGAAGGTAGCACAGGCACTGAAGCAACTTCTGACGAAAGAACAAAATCATATTTCTTTGTTGGGCGTCCACAAAAGTGGAATGCTTACCTCGAAATTTATTCCACTGTTGGGACATTCCAAGTTGGTGAGCAAGTATATGTAACTGGTTCTGGTATTACTTTATCCAACTCTTCTTTCCGAGCAACTGTAGAGGCTGTTTATCCAAACAGTCTTCTATTATCGAATGTTTTCCCAAATATTTCTTCAGTTCCTGGTATCGGTAACCAAATCAGAGGAAACACTTCAAACGCTATTGCAAACGCTGCCATATATCGTTATGCAACGGATGAAATTCCTGTAAGACCAGCAGATAATCAAGAAGAAGATTATAGCATTCATGATGACATGATTGCTATGAAGAGAATCACCTCTGATCAAGTAAGAGCAGTAACAAGAAGATATAATTGGAATCCCACATTGAATCCAAAATTCGATATGTGGAGACCAGACTATTCGTATGCTAGACCAGCATCTGTAGACCCAGATGGTGCTGGTCCTGCTAGTCCTTCTCAGAACCTTTTAAATGCAAGATATTATGTAGTTAATAATAACTACGAAGTATTTAAGTGTCTCCAAAATGGTACTAGTGAAGCACATCCAACAGGCATCAATGCTTCACTAGAACCAACTAGAACTCCTGGACCTTCTGGGCAAGGTGCTTATGATTCTGCTACTGGCATTTTCACAGAATATCCAGATGTAGAAAATGGTTATGTTTGGAAGTATATGTATACTATCTCAACAAATGATGTATTGAGATTCGTATCAACCGATTTTATGCCAATTGTAGATGATGTTACTGTTAAGAGTTTGGCAGCATCTCAGGCAGGATCTATTAGTGCAGTTGTTTTAACCTCTGCGGGAGGTGATCTTCCAGCGAGTGAAGTTTTATATGCTCCTATTTTAGGAGATGGCACTGGTGGTTTAGTTTGCATCGAGACAACTAATACTAATACTATCAGTAAAGTTTACTTATGTGATTCAACTGGTGCTAGAGTAAATATTACTGGATCTGGATATACTTATGGTAATATTTTACTAAAGAATAATTTTGTTTATCAAAATCCAGATTTAAGCAATCCATTTACTAATATTTCACCTAATGCTTTTGGATCTATCAAAGTTATCATTCCTCCTACTGGCGGTCACGGATCAGATCCTATTACAGAACTATCAGCAAAAAGAATTATGGCGAATATTCGCCTAACTTATGCAGAAGGACAGGGAGACTTCCCAGTTGATAATGATTTTAGAAGAATCGGCATTATCAAAAATCCTAGACTGCCAGCTCCATCAACTGAATTTGCTACACAAGAAACTGTAAGTGCTTTATATGCACTTAAGTTGAATAATGTTAGTGGTCCATTCCAAGTCGATGAAATTATCAAACAGGAAATTGCTACTGGAGAATTTGCAATTGGCACAGTAGTTTCTTGGGTATGGGATGAAGTTCCAGCTGGACAAACTCCTTCATCTGGAGTATTGAAGTATTTCCAATCACCTCATCTCCATACTGATAATGGTGTAGTTAAAGATTTTGTTTCTGATGCAGCAAAACTAGTAAAAGGACAAACTTCTTTAATTGAGGGTACTGTAGAAACTACGTATACAACTGGTGGTCCTGTTATTCCCCTACTTGGATTAACATTTACAAATGGTATGGCAAGTCCAGAAGTAGCGAAATATACTGGGGATATTGTTTATATCGAAAACCGTAGACTTATTACCAGAGCACCAGATCAGATTGAAGATATTAAGCTAGTTATTGAATTCTGATATACTTATAATTATTCTTTATTTCATAATTTAACTTTTCCCTGAATAGAAATGCCACAAAAGATTAATCTAAACACTAAAGAATATAACGACGATTTTGAAGCGTCTAAAAATTTTTATAAAGTGCTTTTTAGACCTGGATACTCTATTCAGACTAGAGAGTTAAATGCTTTACAATCGATTTTACAGAATCAGATTGAGCAATTTGGAAAGTATCAATTTAAACAAGGTCAGCAAGTAATTCCAGGTGAAATTTCATTTAACAATAGACTAAATTATGTTAAACTGGCATCTATTTCTGAAGTAGCTGAAAATGTAGGTGGTGAAATTCTATTCAGAAAGTATGACATCAGAAATTTAATTGGATTAACATTAACTGGTCTTACTTCTGGTGTTAAAGCAGTAGTTATAGAAGCAGATTATGCTTCAGAAACTGAATCGGATATTATCTATGTCAATTACTTAAGTGGTGGCGATAGCAGTGAAAATACTTTCAGACAAGGCGAAGAGTTAGAAGCAAATATTCAAAACAGTCCTATTCTAGTAGTTGGCACCGATGGAAGCTCTCTGCCATCAGGCGTAATTAGTATTAATCCAGATACTCTAGAAGCAACTAGAATTGATAGTCCTGCTATGGGATTTGCTTCTGCTTTACAGGTAGAAACTGGCATTTATTTTGTCAATGGATTTTTTGTGCAAAATGAGAAACAAATTTTAATAGTAGATAAGTATTATTCACAACCATCCACTAAAATTGGCTTCTTAATTGAAGAAGAAATAATTACCCCAGAAAAAGATGTTACTCTCTACGATAATGCCAGAGGGTTTTCTAATTTCAGTGCTCCTGGGGCGCATAGATTGCAGATTAATTTGAATTTAGTAAATTATTCTTTAGATGAAGTTACTGATGATAACTTTATTGAGTTACTTACTATTAAGCTGGGAGTAGTCCAGAAAAAAGTAACTAAGAAAGAATATAATTTAATTGAAGAAACTCTAGCAAGAAGAACTTATGATGAATCTGGTGACTATGTAGTAGATAATTTCCCCATTGATTTAAGAGAATACTGGCAGAGAAATGGGAATCAAGGTTTATATCCTCTTAGAGTAGATGATACTGTCAATGGTTTATCAACTGAAGAAGCAGAAGCAAAACTAGTAGCTGGTCTTGGATCTGGTAAAGCATACGTCAGAGGATATGAAATTGTAAATAAAGAAACTAAGTATGTAGAAGTAGATAAAGCGAGAGATACTCTAGAAAAAGAAAACAATCGTATTAAAACATATGGATTGCCTTCTTTTAATGTAACTAATGTTTATAACTCTATTCCTCTGAACTCAGAAGGTAGCGAGTTAACTTCATATCCAACATTGTATTTCTCTTCATTATTTAATGATGGATACTTAGGATACAATGGAGAATATAATTCGCGCAAAACTTCACTACGTAGAGGTTTACCACTTAAGTCTATAAGTAAAACTAATTTACTTCACGACTATGCTGTTAAGACCATTTACGTTAAGGCAAAATCTCCAGCTAATGACTATAGTTCTATTCTTGGTCAAAAACTATACTACGTTGCAAATTTAGGAGAAACACTAGCCGCAACTACAGTTGATTATGTAGAAGTTATTGCATATTCACAATTATCTAGAGTAGATGATATTGGTGGGGAAATTTATTTAGAATTAACCATTTTAGGAAATAAGAGAGATTTAGTTGATAAGTTTTTAGAATATGATAATGCAGACTTTATTCCTGCAGCTTTATCAGATACTTCTGTAACAACAGATGTTAAGAGAAGACAAGTATTTTACAGGTCTATTAATAGTCCAATTGATGATGGTGCATTTAGAGCACAAAATTATTACTGGCAAGAGTCTGGCACTCAAGTGCAAGTAGAGTCGATTGAATATGAAATTAGAGTAGTTAATGGAATAAACAATTATATTGCAAAAGTAACCACTGTTACTGATCATGGTTTAGTTGCTGGAAATACTATTAAGATTTCTGGTGCTATTCCTGATGCATATAATACAACCACTGGCACTGTATTATCAAATGTTACTGCTAGATTCTTTGAGTATCAGATTCAAGAAGATCCTCTATCGGCGGCAAGCGGACAAATTGTTTTAACTGTTCCTATTTCACAAGGAAATAGAATTCTTCCTTTTGGGGAAGTAGTTGACTATAGTAAAACTATTACTCCTGTTATTGGTATTGCAAAACCAAAGAATTTCTCCCTCGTAAAGAGAGGATTTGGTTTTAATCAAGATACAGATAAAGTATTATCAAAAGGTAGAGATGAATCTGGAAACTCTACATATAATTCAGTATTTAAACTAGAATATTTCAATCCTATTTTCTTTACTAAATTAATCACTGAAAGTAAGATTGTAGCAGGATTCTCATCTGGTCAATATGTCACTGGCACTCAAAGTGGTGCTTATGCAGTAATTGAAGGATCTGCAGATTCAAGCTTTAGCTCTTCCAATGAAATTTTTGTAAGAGTATTATCTGGTAATTTTGTTTCTGGAGAAACAATTACTGATGAAGGTGGCAATACTTTAAAAATTGCAAAAGAAAATACTATCTCTCATTTTGTAGTTACTAAGAGAGGATCTGAATATACTCAGACAACAACCGAAGTTAGAACAAATCCATTGTCTATTAATGGTAAATTGGTTGATGTGTCTGTTGCCAAACCTCAGATTGTTGCTGGCAATGTTATTTCTATCGATATCAAAGACAGAAGAAATCTTTCGGAAGAATATGCTTCACCACCTGACGTAGTAGTAAACTTTGATTCCGCTACACCTGTGTCGAATTCTGCTGTTGTTAAACCAGTTTTATTTAAAGATACTATTGTCAACTATTCTAATGAGAATGTAAAATCAATCTATTGCGAATTTGGTGAAGGCGGAAGCAACTCATTTAGTTGTGACGTAGATACATTTAACGATGAATTCACTCTAAGTAAAAATGTCACTAATTTTACTTTCTCTGGCGCAAAAGGAAGAAAGTATCTAACTTGTTTAGCATTCTCTGGAGATGCTAGTGTTGATTTACTTGCTGGAGATGTTATTCAGTATGTTGACTCCACTGGTGTTGTAAGAAGAAATATCGTAGAGTATATAACAAAACCATCTGGTATTTCAAGATCTCTAATCTACTTAGATACTGCACTACAAGAAGATGTAAATGATTCTGTAGTAGTTAGAAAGCGCACAAAGATTGATACTGTATCTAATCCTTCTCTGATTTATCCAGTAGGATTTAAATCAGTAAGCTCATTAATTAAGGATAGTGATGACACTAACTTTACATATTATGTAAGAAGAGATTTTATAACCACTTCTTCTACTTCTGGTGGTCAGATTACTTTCTCGGCTCAATTAAAGTTCGGCACACAGAGATTTATTGGATTTACTGAAAGTAATTTCATTCTAACAATCCTAGACAAAGGTAACTCAAACACTGGTCTTGAAAATGGTGATATAATGTTTATCACTGCAGATCAAGTAACAGAATTATCTTCTGGTGGGGTTTCGATTAGTTTAGACAATTTAACGTTTAGAAATGATGCATCTTCTGCTTCTAATGTAGTATTGAAACTTACTGCTACTATTGAAATTACAAAAGCATCTGCTAAAACTAAGACTGCAATTAGAAATAAGAGAATTGTAGTAACATCTGTTGGTGATAAGGTCATTCCATTTAGAGGATATGATTATGACGAACAAACCGCAGATATTATTTCGTATTCAGATTGCTTTGGTGAGTATGGCACAGATATTAGAGTATTTGAAGGGTCTATTTCAAATCCACCAGTATTAGATGACCAAAATAATGTTATTGAGGGATTTGATGTAACTGAGAGATTTACTTTTGATGATGGTCAAAGAGATACTCTATATGACGTTTCTAGATTGGTTTTAAAACCAGGATTCGATGCACCTGTTGGACAGCTAGTAATCGTATTCAATTTCTTTGAGCATTCACAAGGAGATTTCTCTATTGTCGATTCTTATACACTCACAGGCACACCAGTAAATGATATTCCATCATTCAACTCACCATCTCTCGGAAAAGTTTCTCTAAGAGACGTTATTGATTTTCGTCCTAAAGTGGATGTCAACACAATCATTACTGGATTCCAAAATAAGACTATTCTAGAATCAAATAATACAATTAGCTTCAACGGGTCTGGTGGTATTCCTTCTGCAACACCAGCACACGATAGCAACTTAGATTATTCGTTTGTATTTACCAGTAAGCAATACCTAGATAGAATTGATGGCGTATTCTTAAATTCTTCTGGCAATTTTGTGGTCAAGAATGGAAATTCATCCTTGAATCCTTCCAAGCCAGAATCTCCTGATGATGCAATCCCTCTATATTATTTGTATATCCCAGCATATACAAATAATCCTCAGGACATTCGTGTAACTCCTGTTGATAATCGTAGATATACAATGAGAGATATTGGTAAACTTGAGAAGCGTATTGAGCGTCTTGAGTATTACACAACTCTTAGTATTTTAGAGCAACAAACTTTCAATACACAAATTAAGGATGATATTGGACTAGACAGATTTAAGTCTGGTATTGTTGTTGATAACTTTGAGAATCATGGTGTAGGTAACTTAACTTCTCTAGATTACAAGTGCGCTATCGATACACAGCAGTCTATTTTAAGACCTCAATCGGTAGAAAATTCTTATTCTCTTGTAGAAATTAATAACACCAAGCAAGAAAGAACTCTCGATGGATATCAGAAAACTGGTGACGTAATTACACTGCCTTATACTAGTGTATCTGCTATTTCAAATCCATATGCAACTTCCCCTATAAATCCAAATCCATTTGTGGTTGTGCAATATGTTGGTGATTTGTCTATTAGTCCTTCTGTAGATCATTGGTATGACACAGATAAAAAACCAGTAATCTTAAACAATGATACTAAGGTATTCTCGGTATTTGTATCAAAATCAGAATCATCTGAAGGTTTTAATAGTTTAAATAATTTCTACCTAACAAACTGGGTTGGCACGAATAGAACTTTCTATAATGTATCATCACTTAATGATATTACCAGTGATACAAATACTAGCATTTCTTCTGCGACAATTTCTACCAGCTCTAATATCAGTCCTCAGAATAATGAAATTGGAAAAGGAATTCAAACAGTCAATAATGGTAATGTAACCGTAGCAACATCAATACAATTATTTGCTAGGTCAAGAGCAATCAAGTTTGTGTTAAGAAGACTCAAGCCAGATACTAAGTTTTATGCATTTATTGATGGAAGAAATGTTGGTCGCTGGGTAGCACAAGATACTAGATTCACTGGTATTCCAGATAACTCAGTTGGAGTATTTGGTGCTAATGAAGATGGCAGTGCAATCATTACAGACGCTAATGGCGATGCTAGTGGTGTATTAGTATTCCCAGCTGGTTTCGCACCAGTCCAAGGGGCATCTTGGAGCGGCAGCATTGATGATATATCACTAGATGGATCACTAGAGTTAAACTTCACCACTGGCGTAAAGACAATCAGATTTACTACAAGTAGTGAGGATACTAACGATAACAGAGTAGATAGTTTCGCAGAAAGCAAATATTTCTGCACTGGTGTATTTCCAAGTCAACCAGCATCTATTATTTCAACTATTCCATCATTCTTAAAGTCTGCGGAAGGTATTCAATTTATTGACAATGCTTCTACGCAAGCAAGACCCAACCCACTATCACAAACATTCCGTATTGAAAATTATGATGGCGGAGTATTCTTAACTGGAGTTGATTTATTCTTTGCCCAGAAGAGTGAAACTCTACCAATTAGAGTATATCTAACAGATACTAATAGTGGCACTCCTGGAAATCATATTATTCCTGGCACAGAGGTTGTTAAATCAACAGATACATATCTCAGAATATTTACTAATGGCAATGTAGTTTTAACTCTTGATGAAACTATCTCTGGAGCAAGTTCTGGTGTTAGAGGTGTTATTAAAACTGTATTTGATAGTAATGATAATGAATTAGTCCCAACGATTCAAAGGACTGTAACTCTTGCAAATGACCAAGTTTATAAACTAGTTATTTCAAATTACATCAGTCAAAATGGACAAGAATTTTTACAGAATGAAAATCTAATCATTCCATCTGTTGTTAAAAGAAATGCTTTAGATAACAGTAACTTGACTGTTACTATCGCTAAAGATTCTGGCAGAATATCTGGAATTAAGATTGTTGATTTTGGCGATGGTTATGAATCAGCAACATTGATTATTCAAAGTCCTCAACTTCCTGGTGGCAGTAGTGCTATTGGTAATGTATTAATTAGCAATGGTGAAGTTTACGAGGCAAATATTCTTTTAGGTGGTTCTGGTTATACTGATACTCCTTCCATTATTCTCAGACCAAACGGTTCTATTAGTAGAGAAGCAGTATTAGAGCCAATTTTACAAATTGATACACCTGCAGTTAGAATGGGTGTATCAGTAGACCCACAGGATGGTGAGATTGCAGATTCAACATCCCCAACTAGATTTACATTTGATTATCCAATTTATCTACTAAACAACACTGACTACACTCTTTGCATAGAAACAGATTCTATTGATTATAGAGTATGGTCTTCTAGATTAGGTGAAAATGATATTGCTACGTCGGAAGTCATTACTCAACAACCACTTTTAGGGTCTGTCTTTAGATCACAAAACGTAGATACATGGTCCGAAGATTTAAATCAAGACATTAAATTTACTCTCAATCGAGCTGTTTTTGCTGTCAACAGACCAGCAACAGTTGAGTTAACTAATGAAGATTTGGGTTATGAATTGCTATCAGCAAATTCAATAGAAACTGATGCTTCCTCTAATGATAGTGCAACATCACCTTTATTCAAAAATAATAATAGAATTATTAAGATAAATCATCCAAACAATGGATTTGAGGATTCTAGCAAATCTTATGTAACATTTAAAAATGTATCTGGAGTTGGTGGAATTGAAGCAGATTACTTCAATTCCAACTTATTCCAAGTTTCCAATTCGGGTGTGAATTTCTACAATATCACATCCACATTTGGTGCTGGGTCAACAACCTCTGGCGGTGGAAATGGAATATTTGCTTCTTACAATAGAAAGTATGAAAGACTATATCCTTCCGTTTCATATCTATCATTTACTGAAACTCCATTCAATGTAGAAGTAAGAACTACAAATATCATTCCAGTTGATTCTCCTGGCGAAAATTATTCATCATATCAGATTTCTGATTATGAAACTGCTTTCTTAAATGAAGAGCAATACTTTACCAACCAAAAGGTAATAGCATCTACATTTAATGAATTGAAAAATAATATTGACGAATCGCTGAAATATAAGTTTACAATCTCTACTACCAGAGATAATCTTTCTCCAGTAATTGATTTAAGAAGCTCTTCAGTGAAAGTTATTAGCAATATCGTGGAGAAAGGTTATGGAAATGAAACTCGTTATGGAAGAAGATACAAGGTATTGAATTTCTATCCTGTTTACAAATTTAACGTAACCAATTTGCCAACAAACTCTGATGGATCTCCAATATTACCAACTGCGGGACAATCTGTGGTTGGTGATACAACCAAATCAAGAGGTGAAATTATTAAAGTTGTTGGTTCTCTCATCTACACCAAGATGAAGAATTCTAGTTTATTTGCTGCTGGAGAAACTCTAACATTTGGCATTCAATCGTTTAGTGGTGTAGCAGTATCACCTTCAGGAATTTCTGAAGTTGAATTTGATTTCACTCCAGACACCAATGTAGAAGTATATCAGGAAAATCTTTCCGATACCTTCGCAAATCAAATTTATGCAAAGATTATTAGATGGGATGATAAAAATAAGAAGTTATATGTATTAGAAGAAAAAGCTCCACAAAATGGCAATTACTTCTCTGCAGCTGCTGGTCCTTATGCCAGAAATTCTTCTGACGAAGGGGCGAATCAACTTCCAGATATTATTAGAGTCAATGATAATCTATGGCATCAACAAATTGAGCCACAAAATTTAACAGACACTAACGAGTCTGTTCCTGGTTTTGTTGAAGTTTCTTCCATTGAATATAGTAGTGGTGTGTTATACACTTCTGATATTAATTCCAAGAATAGTTCTTCTGTTGCAAAATATGTAACTAAAGAAATCACTTTAGCAAATCCAGCAACAACTATTGAAGTGAGAACTACAGCAAATCTATTTGAAGAAAATGACGTAGAGATTTACTACAAGACAAAACCAGTAAATTCACAATCTATCTTTGATGACATCGAATGGATTCCATTTAACGGTAATGGATTGCCAGATAATACTGTGACTCCATCTAATGATTCTGCAATTTCTGGATTATTTGAGAGGCAATCATCATATAAAGAGCATAAGTATAGTGTTTCAAATCTAAATGAGTTTGCTTCATTTGCTGTCAAGATTGTTATGAAGTCTTCAAATCCATCATACATTCCAAAAATTCAAGACGCTAGAATTATAGCGGCATTCTGATGAATAATTATTCTAAAGTTTATGGTCACGATGACTTGTATCGTGATAACGTGACTGGTGCTGTAATAAATACCGATAAAAGTTTATTTGAGAATACTAGAAAATCTAAATCTGCTGGTAGTATAATAAAAAATCTACAAGAAGATGTGGATATTCTAAAAAGTGAATTATCAGAAATTAAAAATCTTTTACGAGAAATATCTAAGAAATAACACTAATTGAAAAATTTACTTATAAATATTTAAAATAGCGAGATTATGCCACAATAAATTTCTACGTCAAAAAATTATTATCAAAAAATGGCATTACAACTTAGACAAGTTTTTAAAACAAATACACTAGAGCAACAGCGTCAAGAGATTAATCTCATTGCTCAAGACTTGTATGATGTTTCAGAAGGCACAAAATCTTTAAACGATTTAAAAATAGATAGAGATTTATATGATTCATTAGATTCTTCTGGAACTCCTGGTCAAGTTTTGCATTCTACTAATAGTGGAATTGTATGGAAGACTCAATCAATAACAAATTTATTGTGGGTAACAAAAGATGGTGATGATAATAATGATGGTTTAAGTCCACAAACAGCAAAAGCAACTATTAAATCTGCTTTATTGGCAGCAAATTCTGGATTTCTTGGAAAGTTGCAAGATGCTTCTAGGTTAATCTTGGTCAATAAAAAATTTATTCAAGAAGAAACTTTAGGATGGGTACAAAATCAATATCCTCTAATTACTTTTAATACAGAAAAGTGCAAAAGAGATTTGGGATATATTGTTGATGCAGTTGCATCTGATCTAAAAAATGGTGGTAATATTAATTGCATTGAAGCAGCATTATCATATTATGAAGGAACTTCTCTCAATTATATTATTGGGGAATTTGATGAGACAATTGCGGCATTTAACAAAGCAAGAGATTTGATGATTCTTGCTATGCGAAATTGGTATTTAAGTGGTAGTAGCGGTCCAAAATATTCTCCAGAATATTCATCAACTCCACTGTATTCCGATGAGTCTGTTATCATTGATGGAGAAAATCCAGTCTGTGCTGATGTAGCATCATCTATTTCCAACTATATGATGATCATAATTGATATATTAGAAAATGGACCAGGAGTAGCTATTCAACAGGCACCAAGTTTTAAAACAACAATAGTTGTTAAATCAGGAATCTATACTGAAAATAATCCAATTGTCCTTCCACCAAATACTGGAATTGTTGGCGACAATCTTAGACAAGTTACTATAATTCCATCAAATTTAAATAAAGATATATTTTATTTAAATAACGGTAGTTATATTACAGGAGTTACCTTTTCTGGGCACTTGAGCGGACAGTCAGCTTGCTCGTTTCCAAAAGTCCAATTTGGAGATCCCGTAACTAAAGAATGTATTGGGGCATCTAATTCATATGAGATTGAAGTTTCGGACTCTTTGGGGTTAACGGAGGGAATGCACGTCTACGGTGATAATATTTCTACTGGAGCAGTTATTTCATCAATTAATGGCACAATATTAACATTAAGTGGAGCAAATGTTTCGGATGTAGATACTGAGGTAACATTTATTAATTATATTGGTGATGCTGGAATTATTACAAAAAGTCCATATGTTCAAAATTGCAGTAGTATAACTACAACAGGAAATGGTTTGTTTGTTGATGGGCATTATGCTTCTGGAACTAAGAGTTTTGTTCTAGATTCATATACACAATATAATCAAGGTGGTGATGGTATTATTATTGTAAATGATGGTTATGCTCAATTAGTTTCTATTTTTGAAATTTGCTGTGATAGAGCAGTATATGTTTCTTCTGGTGCTACATGTAGTATAACAAATAGTAATACAGACTTCGGCAATTATGGATTAATAGCAGATGGCAGAAGTCCACTACAATATACTTCTACAGTTGTTGGCAATTATTTATCCAATTCTAATCAAATTTTAGTTCAAAATTTTGATTATAACGAACCATATGTTGGTCAAGTAGTATCATTTAATAATGGCGGAAATCCATATTTGTTTATTAAACAAATAAATATAGTTAATGAGGGTGATGGATATGATCCAAATAATCCCCCAACTATTGTTATTGATTCGCCAACTGGACCTAATGGTATTGAAGCTAAAGCAATACCAAATATTGAAAATGGAAAAATTAAATCAATTACTGTAGTATCTTCTGGATCTCAGTTTATACAGATTCCAAATGTGTCTATAGTTGGAGGTAATCCAACTATACCCGCTACTGCTGTATCTGGTGTTTATCCTTCTTACTACACTATTTCAAATTCAAGTAATATTGGAAATGGAATATATTCAATTGTTTTTGATGGCGATATTCCATTTGAAATTTTGAACGGTGGCACTGTATACTTCTACCAAGTATCCAAAATTATTGCTAACTCGCACTGTTTTGAGTATGTTGGTTCTGGAACAGAGATTTCAAAAGCTCGACCAGCAAGAGGTGGTAAACCAAAAATAGAAAATGAAGTAGTGGAATTGAATGGTGGTAAAGTTGCTTTTACCAGTACTAATCATTTAGGCAATTTTAGTATCGGTGAAGGTATTACAATCAATCAAAATACAGGAACAATATCAGGAGAAGCATTTGAAAAAAGTTTATTTAGTTCAATAACTCCAATACTTTTAGCACTTACTTAATTTACTAACCTAATACGATGGCATTACCATTAAATAATTTCAGAACTATTACAAATGTTGTCGATACTAATCTACAGCAAATATACACCTGTCCGATTGGATTTAAGGCAGTATTTTTGATGGGACAAGTAACAAATATTGGTAATGCAAATCACACGGTTACATTTATACATAGTGATGGAACTACTGATACTGAAATAGTTTATAACTACACGATTCCCCCCAACGATACACTAAATTTATTAACTGGTAAATTAGTATTAGAAGCATCTCATAGTGTAAAAATTATTGGAGATTCTGCAACTGATTTAAAATTTTTAGCAAGTATATTAGAGACATCAGCAGCTTGATAAAATGGCAGAATTATTAAGTCGTAGAGTAAAATTAAAATCTCTACAAGAAATTACTTCAGATAGATACGAATATCTCGGAGTAGATCAAGCTGAACCAAATTTAGGGGCTCCATCTAATGTTTTAAGTGGAGTACAATATTTTTTATCTTCTGATGTAAATGGTAATAGATCTTGGTCGCCAGGCGTCCAAGGTATCCAAGGTATTCAAGGTATCCAAGGAGTTCAAGGAACTCAGGGAATCCAAGGTATCCAAGGTATCCAAGGTATCCAAGGAGTTCAAGGAACTCAGGGAATCCAAGGAGTTCAAGGAACTCAGGGAATCCAAGGAGTTCAAGGAACTCAGGGAATCCAAGGAGTTCAAGGAACTCAGGGAATCCAAGGAGTTCAAGGAACTCAGGGAATCCAAGGAGTTCAAGGAACTCAAGGAGTTCAAGGAACTCAGGGAATCCAAGGAGTTCAAGGAACTCAGGGAATCCAAGGCGTTCAAGGAACTCAGGGAATCCAAGGAGTTCAAGGAACTCAGGGAATCCAAGGAGTTCAAGGAACTCAGGGAATCCAAGGAGTTCAAGGAACTCAAGGAGTTCAAGGAACTCAGGGAATCCAAGGAG
>Ga0222712_10000549_pt1 | contig 48975 bp, 24 predicted proteins | sample C33_657DmetaG_FD_165043 | JGI IMG/M metagenome (GOLD analysis project Ga0222712, IMG submission 165043) | Estuarine water microbial communities from San Francisco Bay, California, United States - C33_657D | ecosystem: Environmental > Aquatic > Marine > Unclassified | place: USA: California... | reverse complement strand
CTCGTCCGCGTGACGTGCGACCGTGACATCGCGTCGTTTGCGAAAGGTCAGGAGTGATGACTCAGAAATGACCCCCCCCCGCGACGTCGACGTCGTCGAACGCGCCACGTCGGAGGGTTCGACGTCGATTTGAACACGAAACGCCCGCCGGTCGTCGACACGAGCGAGCGAGGGAATTGATTGAGCGACAGACACACGCGCGCTTTGTTCGACAAAAATGGCTGGATTCGCACAAACCCCTAAAGTCCCGATGCAAGCGACTTTGTTCGGATGCTTCGACGATTGCGGCGACTGCTGCTATTCGTGCTTTTGCCAGCCGTGCCACCTCGGGTCGATCGCGCAAAAGACCGGTTCAGGGGACATGTGCGGCACGTGCACCATCGGGTTCTGCTTGAGCTTTCCCTTGCTTTACCAATGCTACGCCAAGGGTGTGGTGCAATCGGCGCTGTATCGCGTCGGGGTGAACCAACCGATCGGGTGCTGCGAATGCGTGTTTTGCTGGTCGTGCGTGCAATGCCAAGCGTCGCGCGAAATCAACAATCGCCAAGCGCAAATGGCCGTCAGTGGTGGCGCGAGCGCGCAACCGCAAGTGATCATCGTGCAAGCCCCGGCTCCGGTTGCCGCAACCAAGTAAACGCTTACGCGTTATTCCATCACGCGAGCGACAGAGGATGTCGGAATTATCGCAATTATCGTCCCGCGCGCGGCGGCGGTCGCGGCGTTCTCGTCCACCGAGCGCTATCCCGTGACCTTTCGCGCGCGCGCGAACTATCATAATACATTAAATATCATTCGTGTATCTCGCTTTAGAGGTTTACAATATAATCCAACGCAATCAGTATGCTTTCGACGTTCTTCCGATGCGCGTGCGTTCGACGTCCTCCGCCCGAAGCGCTCGTCTTTGGTCAACGCCTCGCCGATTTTGCGTCATTCGCCCGCCGTTCGCATTCGCCTTTCCGCGCGAATTCATTCCTGAAATCTCATTCGCGCGATCGTCGTGAGATGTTTCGCGAGCGTCGACCGAGGGCGTTACGCATCGCGCCCTCGTCCTCGCCCTCGTCGTCGTCGCATTCCCCGGTGCAAAGCGAACGCGTGGACGAGCGATGCGAACGCGCGCGCGAAGGGCGAGCGAACGGGAAAAGCGTCGCGAGAACGTCGATCGAACGCGCGCTCGGGGGGGAGTGCGATTATAAACGCATCGCACGAGAGGCTATGAGGGAGGAAACGACGGAAAGCGTCGCGGCGAGTGGGGAGGAGACGAACGATTTGGATGGGTGGAGAGCGTTCGCGAGCGACGACGCGCGGGCGTTCGCGCGAGCGATGACGATGGAAGTGGAGCGGAGGATACGCGTCATCGATTTGGAGATCGAGCGCGAGATGGTAAGTCGTCGAGGTGAAATAGATGAATACGAGTCTGGGGGGAAAGAGCGTCGAGCTGGGGTGAAATCGAGGTACGTAGAGGCGGTGAAAGAACGCGGCGAAATCGCGCGCGCCGCGGCGCGGAAAACCACCGTGGCGTTCGGAACGACCATTCGTTCGAGCTCGTAGCGTTAAAACTAGACAATAACTGTTGCATGTAAAATATGTGCTATTACTTCTTACCTTTTTTGGCGTATTTGCGGCCGCCATCGTCGCGCGCACGCGCCGCGTCTGCCTTTCCTTTTTCGCGAAAACGTTTCTTCGCATTTTCCTTGCGTAGCGCGTTGCGCCATTCGTCCTCTTTGCCTTGCGCCTTGGCCCGAGCGGCGCGACGAACGGCCTGCTGCTCTTCGCGTTTGACATTCTTTTCGTTGCGAATGGTGTTGAGTTGTTGCACCATCGTCGCGAGCTTCTTCTCTTCTTTGTCGCGCACAACGGCGCGACGCTGCTCGAGCGTTTGACGCGAACGCACGTGCTCTAACTTAGGCTTCGATTTGAACGGCAAAGCTTGCTGCAGCGCCTTCGGAACTTGCAGCTTGTTGAACACGCGCTTCTTGCGTTCGATTGGCTTGTAAATCGAGTCCGGATTGACAGGGATCGGAATCGATTTTTCGTATCGAAGTTGACCGACTGTTTTCATGCCTCGCCAATCCTTGGTATCCTTCATCATGCTCGTCGTGAGCGGGTTGTAGAACTTTGGAATTTCCACCTTTGTCCAAGTGCGTAAAAACACAATATCGGACAACAAAAGCTTATCTTCGAACGATGCGCGGAAGCTACCGTCTCTCATTCCTCCATCCTTGCCTCCATTCCCCGCCGCGCCTGGCTTGACCGCTTTTTTAATTGTCCCTCGAATGCCCGAAACCGTGCGCAGCGCGGCGCCCTCAAATCTGCCCACCTCCAGCGCCGAGTTGAACATGCCAGAGATAAACGCTGTGTTTTTGAAAACTTTTGCCGGAGTTCCCACGAGCTTGAGCTTCTTCACAATCTTAATAGAGTGATCAAACTCGAGAACAGTCGCCGAGGCGGCGATTCTAAAACTCGCTTGCTGCGACGCCATGTTTTGGAAGCAAATCACGCCAGTATTTTGCGGCGCCAAAGGACCGAAGAATGTAGCGTAGCAGTGCATGTGATCGGGTGTGTACTTAATCATACGATGCCGTGAGTTTGCATCAAGCATGGAAAATACTGGAATGGACTGGAATCGTCTCCAGCCGATGGAGAAGATTAGCGGATCTTGATTCTTCAACGTCTTGCGATGCCATCGATGCTTCTTGAGACGAACTTGTTGCATGCCCATGACTTCTTCACCCGGGAGGATGCCGCCAATAACGATCGGACGAGTGGGGTCAAAATTTTGAACCCATTCGCAAGGTACTTTGGCGAGCACGATTCGCAAGTACGAACCAGGGCGAAAACCCTCCATCGCCTGACGAGTATTGTCCGGCAACGTGTCGAGAATTGCGCGCGATCGAGCGGTTTCTTCTTTCATCTGATTCTTAACCAATTCATAGTACGACGATGGACCATCGTCATCGACAAAGTTAGGGCTTTTTCGTTTCTTCATTTGATCGCCGTCGGCGACGAGTTCTTCATGTTTCGAGCGCTTAGCTTCAAGACGACGCTGCTCTTCATCATCGGCATCGCCAGCGTCATCGGCGTCTTCCTCGCCTTCGCCGTCGTCGTCGAATTCTTCCTGGTCTTTGTCGCCACCCGAACCAGGACCAAACTTCTCTCCAGTTTCTACATCCTCGAAATCGCCATATACATCATCCTCGTCGCCATCAGCTTCCGCCCGAGGCTGCGCCTCGCTACGCGACTTTGCAGCGTCCCAATCGCCAGTAACAAACCGATTACGAAGCGAAGGATCGTCGAGATCTAATCCTGACCGAACTTCAGTCAAAAACTTGCTACGATCAAACAAGTCCAGGGTGTCGACTTTTGAATCTGACTCTTCTTGTTTCTTGAACAAGTCTTCGGATTCTGAATCAGATCCCGATTCTTCGCCGTCATCATCTTCATCGTTCGTGGCATCCTCATAAATGATTTCCATCAGCGTCTTCTCGCGCTTTGAACCGTGCATCAACTCCTTCCACTTTGACGCACCGCGTCCGAGACCTTCATCGCCGTCTTCGTCTTCACCCTCACTGTCAACATCTTCGTAACCGCGTTCAGGCTCTTCGCTGAATCGCGCCACGCGACGAACACGATTATCACCTGGCTTGCTCTTTCGCGAAGGGAAATTTTCGTCGTCATCATCGCTGCCATCGCTATCATCTGAGTCGTTTTCGGAGTCGTCGTCGGTTGAACCATCTTCGTCGTCGCTGTCACCGTCACTATCTTCTACGTCAAACGCGCTAGATTTACCAAATTCCTCGCCTTTGAAAGCCCGACCGCCCTTGAAGAGTGAGATTTCGCTGTTGCGAAGCTTTTCGTCGACGGTGATACGTGTGTCTTGTAAACCGTGCACCATTTCGACTCCAAAATCGATAGCGTTCTCGTCAGGCAGAGGTCTGTTTTCTGCCTTGAGTTTCTGAGCGAGCTGCCTCTTTGAAAAATTCATTTGCTTGTCGTCGACGGTAATGTACACGGCGTCTTTATCGTACAGCAAACCGCCGACGTCGCTCATGGGTGCATAAATGAGCTTTTGCTTTTCATCCAACTTGCGTTGCTTTCTCTCTTTACTAGGCAGCGGACAAGGATCCGGCATTTCAACAATCTCCTTCACTTGCATGTCGCCAACGCCTGCGACGTGCACTTGCTGTCCATACTTCAAATTGCACCCATGCAAAAATCCATACAACGCGACTTGCCTGTCGCAGACCGGATCATCGTGCACGAGCTCAGGTTTCGTTATGTCCTCAAATCTATCACCGATCATGTACGGATGTGCCGTGCGCCACATCAACGGTTTCGGCTTTGCTGTCGATATAAACCTCGCCAAATTCATGGTGTCTCGCAAGTTGTACCGCCCGTTCGACAACCCGGAGATGTAAAACAACTTTGCGCCGTCATAAATCTCAGTCCAAAATCGATGCTTTAACAACTTCTTTGTCTTTTTTAGCCTCTTCACGTCGTGGAATTCATCTAAATGCGTCAAAACCCCCATGACTTTAGGAAATCCATGCACTTGAAGCACATTCAAAAACTCAAACGTCTCCATCTCGAACCCGAACGAACCATCCACGAGCAACAGCACCAAATCGGCAATCTTCGCCGCGTCCACCATATCATTCAGGTCATTCTTCACCTCCAAAATTTGTATCCGTCTCTTCTTCCCTGTCACCAGAGTCAACGGCCCTTTAATTTCATTCAGCGCGTGTCTCGTATAATGCTTCACCAGTGATCGAACGAGCGTCGTTTTCCCCACCCCCGGCGGTCCTTGCACGACGACGACGAACGGCGGCGCCTCTTTACCCTCCACAATGTCTCTCATCGGCGCCCGGAGCTTGCGTTCGGCTTTTTCATTCGCAACCACTCGCGCTCGTTTCGCTTTCTTCGCCCCGCTGAATATGAACGCTCGCGGATTATTCCCTCGCTCTCCTTTCCTCCCTTTCTCGCCTTCACCGCCGTCGCTCGGTGCGGACGATTTCGCTTTTTTCGCCGCATCTTTCTTCTTCTTCTTTCCCCCGGCGCGAAACGCGCGATGGGGCTTATCCGACATCGTCCCTCCGAGCACGGCATCCATGGTCGTGTCGACGTCGTCCACGCGCGAATGAATGCGCGCGCGCGCGTCTCGCGTCGCATTCATTCGCGTTCGTCGTCGTCGTCCCGGCGGCGTGTCGGCGCACCACCGAGTCGTACTGAACCCCTCGAACCCTTCAATTACGACGTTTACGAGCGAGACGTGTTTATGCGCACCACCGAGTCGTACTTCATGCCTCGAACCCTCCACTCACGACGTTCTCGAGCGCACGACGTGCGCGTTCGACGCCCACGCGCGTCGTGCGTCGTACGCCATGAGTCATGACTCGAACCCTCGGACGACGACGTCGACGATCGTCGATCGATGTCGAGACGACACCCATGGTTTTCATGCGCTCACCCGAAATGTCTCCATGTATGTACCACATGTCCGAGTATGGTAGATCCCTACGTCGCCTCCATCGTCGCGAACGAGCGCGCGCGCTGGAGTCGCGCGGTCGTCGTCACACCGCGCGCGATGAGCGCGCGCGCGCGAGTGCGTTCGCCGTGGTCGTCGTCCACGACCGTCGCGCGCGCTCGTCGAACGCGCGCGCGTGGAGGTCGCGCGCGCGCGGCGTCGCCGAACGACGCGGCGTGGCGCGGGACGACGCCGAAACAGTCGACCCTCCCGCTCGACGCGAACGGGGACGTGGATTATCGATCGATCGATCGATCGATCGTGTCAAAAGTGTTGACGCGCACGATAAGGGGTTTACTCGTGCGCGAAGTCGGCGCGGATAACGACGAGACGAGCTGGGAGGAATTTAAAGGAACGATGACGGCGGTGCGAGAGGTGAACGATATGCGAGGGAGCGCGAGGGACGTGCAATTGCGGGCGAAGAGAGTGTTCGCGGGAATATTACCCGAGCTCGGGATTGGGTTCGTGCCACCGTTGTGGAAGAAGTACATCAAGCCCAACGCCCCGGAGTGGATGGCGAACTATGCGTTTGTTTTGGTGTTTACGAATTTGTTTCCGTGGCTCATGGGGCCGATGGAGGGCGTCGATCACGTGGACGTGAAGACGCCGGATTTTTTGCGCAAGACGTTTAGGAATCTTCCAGAATCTATCAAGGTTCCGCAATCCGTCAAGGCGGAGCGGTGCCGATTTTTAGAGACGAGTCAATGTGCTTCGGTGTGCGTGAACTCGTGCAAAGCGCCGTCGCAAGAGTGGCTCGCGGAAGACTTCGGGATGGATTTACACATCCAACCCAATTACGACGACTTCTCGTGCCAGTGGAAGTTCAGCGTTAAGCCGCCGCCTCTGTACGAAGACGCCGCGATCATGGTGCCATGCTTTTCCAAGTGCCCGAGCGAGTACAAGGGTGAAAAGGATGCGTTTCGCCAAGCCGCGCGCGTCGCCAGAGGCTTTGGCGTCGTCGATGGCGTCGACACGTACACCGGAGAAACCCTAGAAGCCATCGCCAAGCGCGCGAGCGAAGCCGCCAAAGCTGATGCCTCGGTCTTTGCCGACGGTACCGCCATCGACGCCCTCTCCTTCGCCTCTCGCGCCGACGACGTGAAGTCCTCCGGCAAGTGCTGGTCCGTCGACGAATCGCGCGCTGTCATGTCAACTGTCGCTCGCGACTCTTAGGCTATTTTCTCGTCTTTCACTTTGTATCATTCATTCTTTCACCCAATCATTAATCGCGCAAATCAAATCATTAATCGCGTCCGTCGTCGCGAAATCCATGCGTCGCGAAATCCATCCGTTTGTCCGACCGACCGACCGAACGATACACGATTAATCCAAACGATCCAAAGTCATTCCCCCCCGCGTCGTCGTCGCAAGCCTTGAAAACGGCATGACGTCCGCGATCATACCCGCGGCATCCTTCGCCCTGGGTGCGTACGCCGAGAAGGCTGGGTACATCGCCACCGCGTTGCGCACCGCGCGCGACGTCCACCCAACGTTACGCTCATCCATCGATGCGATGTTCGGCGCGGAGACGTTCGCGACGACGGCGATGGGGACGAAAAGCGCGCCAATGAAAATTCAAGAGGACGATTTCGCGGCGGGAGCGATGAAAGCGATGGAAAAAGCGCTGGAGTACGGACGAGAACAGCTGAGGGGACTGAGAGAAGCGGCGCCGGCGACGCTGGGGGCGTCGCGCGAGAGCGCGACCAAAGTTGTGGAATACGTGACGACGAACGCGAGAGAGGCGAGCGCGGAGATCGTGAAACGAGCACCGAGTAAGTGGATGGTGTTTTTCGCCGCTGGGGCGATGACAGGGTTGGTGGTCGCGTACGCGGCGGGGCCGGAGGCGTGCGCGAGAGAGGCGAGACGGGCGATATCGCGAGCGAAGATGATATTTGCGAGGGCGAGAGAGGCGATGATGACGACCGTGCGCGCGATTTCGACGTTTGAGATTCCGATGGAGATTAAGCACGCCATCGCTCAGTCAATCTTGAGCGTACGAGGGACGATTTTGGGAGCGAGCAAGCAACTCGTTCCGTTGTTGAAATCGAGTTCGGATAATTTGCTTTCGCTGATCGACGCGAGCAAAGGGACGACGACCGCGTACGCGGGCAAGGTGACCGAATTCGTCGGAGACTTTAGAGAAAAGTACGTCGAAGTCGCCGCCGTGGCCGTGCGCGAGAAGACGATGGAGACGTACGTGGCTGCGAGGCAGACGACGCTGGCGGCGTACGACAAAACAAAGCCCGTCGTCGCGTATTACGCGCGAGCGGCTCGCGAGTACATCTCCCAACTCGTCGACGGCGTGTTCAAGCCCCAATAGACATCATCCCTCCCGCTAAGCCCAAATCCTGGGTCCTCCTCGCGCATTTGTTTTTGTTAAATAAATTCGACTCACTTCGTGTACGTCACAGTCTGTCTTTCCTTATTTCTCGCCCCTCGGCGTCGCCATGGACGCCATCGGCCCGTACAACGACGCCGCGACGTCATGGTTCATCGATTCCTACGCCCTCACGTCCCTTCCTTTGGCGCCATCGATCCGTTCGAAGCTTCAACGCGCTGGTTTTGTGTCGGTTCGAGATTTGAATCGCATCACCGGCGGCAGCGCGCGCGCGTTGGCACGTGAAGCCCAACTCACGATGGACGAAGCGAACGATGTTTTAAAGGCGGCGAGATACGGCGCTGAGGGCACGGCGCTCGCCGGCGCGCGCAGCGCCGCAGAGATTTTAGAGGAAGAAAAGAGTAAAGTTGGCATCATCACGTTTTGTGAAGAATTGGATACGATTCTCGGCGGTGGCGTCTCGAGTGGGGAAATCACGGAATTTTGTGGATGCCCTGGAATCGGAAAGACGCAGATATCAACGCAGCTGTGCGTAAGCGTGCAGATTCCTCGCACGTTCGGTGGACTCGAGGGCGAGGCGGTGTACGTGGATACGGAGGGGAGTTTTATGGCAGAGCGCGCGCAGGACATGGCGACCGCGTGCGTGGAGCAATTATTTCGATTTATACCAGCAAACGAAGAGCATAAGGAGAAAATGGCGAGTGCGATGAAAGATTTTACAGCGGAGAAGATTTTGCGAGGGATACATTTGTTTCGATGTCACGAAGTCACCGAATTATTGGCGGTGTTGGAGACGTTGAGCGAATTTATAATCGAGCACCCGCGAGTGCGCTTGGTGGTGATCGATAGCGTGGCGTTCCACTTTCGACAAGATTTTCAGGATATGGCGCTTCGCACGACAATTTTGTCGAAGATGACAAATCGTTTGATGTCCATCGCGACGTCGCAAGAGGTTGCTGTGGTCACCGTGAACCAAGTCACAGTGAAGCCGCAAAAGCAAGGACCGGCACGTTTGGTTCCGGCGCTCGGGGAATCGTACGCTCACGCGTGCACGACACGCGTTATTTTAAGCTGGGAAAATGACGATCGCGTCGCTTCTATTGCAAAATCGCCGCGATTAGCGCAGGCGAACGCGCGATACACGGTTACCAGCGGAGGTATTCGCGACGCTCCACACCAGCGCGGAATAAAACGCCCCGGGCACGAATGAGTAGAAATGACGCTAAGCAGTAGATTGTAGTTACATGATGATGATGTTAGTAGGCCTAATACCTGTATTTTGTAGAATAATCCTTCGGAGAGATCACTAAACCTCGTCCCTTGCGTGCACCTGTGTACACTACTTCGACGATGTCTATAAATTCTTGCTTCTCCCCGAGCGGAAAGTTAATCTTATTGTTGTTCCCCGTCCCTAAATCGATCATGATATGCTTGTTGCGGAAGAAGAACATCACTGTGCACGGATCGTACAACTCATACATCGCGTTGAAATCCGGAACCTGTTGCGCGCGAGTCGGAGGTGTCGTCAGTCGACAAGGTTCGCGAGTGCGACGGAGAAACACAAAAACTTCGTGAGCGTAGCCGCGCGAGAGAGAGAGAACGCCTACCTCGTTGATGTCGACTAAATACACAATCGCAAAGTTTTTGATCTTTTCTGCGCACCCAGCTAATAACTGTGCGACGAATCGATGGTCAGTATGATGATGAAACGGTGCGATGTCAGCGGTGAAACGAACCTCATCCATGCGCATGCACGTGTCTTCGGCATCGGAACCGAAACGAATGCACACCACGCGATCTTCTTCAGATAAAATGGCTTGGTCCACTGCCCATCCCGAGCGGAGATGAGGTAAGAGGTAGGACATGACGCCTCGAGTCGCGCTCTGCGGTGGCGAAAGTGAAAGTGTCGCGTACGTATTTATTTCGTGTGCTAAATTAGATTTAACGTTTCTTCTTTTTAGGACGCTCTTCGGACTCAGACGCATCGGCATCTTCGCGCGCTGCCTTTTCTTCGAGCTCATCCCAAGATAAACCCTCCTCCTCGTCCTCGTCCAACTCTTCTTCGTCCTCTTCTTCATCAGAGTCGTAGACGCTTTCAGATTCCGAGTCTTCTTCGCTTTCAGACTCGTCGTCATCTTCGCTCGGCTCAAACTCGCTTACCTCGTCTTCTTCGTCCTCTTCGCCGTCAGACGCCTCGTTGTTTAAGAACTCCCAACCGCCCGCCTCGAGCCAGCCGTCGGGATCCTCCTTGATTTGTCTTAACAGTGGCTTCCAGTTCAAGTTGGCTTTACCTTCATAATACTTGACATCGAGTGTGGTCAACCATTGCTTGATGTTTTCCAAATACTGGGTCGGAATTTGATCGATCCGGTGCACTTCACGATTGAAATCACGGAAAATGATCGCCATATCAAAGTTCTTCAGGTGAAAACCAACACGTTCCAAGTTGACGACTTCGATGTCGTCTGACGCGATGACGAGTGGCGGGAACTCGGTGAGTTCAACCAAGCACGACGTCGTGGGTAAAATGCGCGCCGTGGACTTGAATGCCACGCCTTGAAACGCAAGTTCGTGGTACGGAGAATCAAATTCCAGGTTCAAATGCGGGAAATCCTTCTCCCAGATCTCTTGCACGCGCTTAGCAAAACCTGCAAATTCCTTTTGAATTTTCTTTTGACGCTCGCGCTCACGCTGCTCATCTTCAATTTCATCAGGATCGTACATGTTGCGACGACCGCCATCTAAGTTTTGCACCGCTTCCATGACCTCTTGGTAGAACTGCACATCTTGAGTCTTCTTTTTACCAACCATGATGGGATTCTTCAGGTGGAAATGAATCAAAGTCTTAATCTCTTGCTTGGCGGGTTGGAAAAAGGCGAATCGGATGTTCTCGTACAAGATGTCGACTTGCTCTTCCATCTTCGCACCGACGTAACGCAAACCGTTCGCGTGCGCTTCCAAGGTACCGGCTTTTCGCCCACCGCGGCCTCCAAACGAAGGCAACAACCACACACCGGTCAAACGTTGGACGCGACCAGCGGAAAGCACGAGACGGTCTTGGCGAACCAAGTCGGCGCGTTGAGCGCGCTCTGTCTCTCGTTGCACGATGTTACGTCGCAACGCCTGAATTTCTTGAACAACATGGTTGGCATGTCTCGCGTCGGAGCTACGGAAGCTAACTTCTTTCAAGAAGATGGAGTTTGGAAATCTCACTGCTGGAGCGTACTTGAGATTTGCAGCGCCAGTCGTGGGAAACTGGAAGTTGATGCGGATAAACGCCGCCCCAGCATCTTGACTGACTGACGCAGACTTGACTGACATGATGTGAAAAGGCACAAGCTGGCCATAAATCGGCACGAGCAAGGTTTCACGATCTTGATCGACGGCGAGCACAAGCTCGTTTGATCGAGGCGTGGGGACGTCTCGCACAGTCTTGTACGATACAAACTCCGCCGAACTGCCCATAGTGTTCGTGGTTTGATCGTCCGCAGCTTGCGTCAATCGTTTGTAAGTTTCGGCGTTCTTCTTATCCGCCAATGCACGCTGGCGACGCTCGCGATCTTCTGCAGAGCTTGGACCAGATTGCGCCGTACGCGTCTTGGCATCCAAAATAACTCCACCTTGTTTGATTTGCACATCCGCGTCGTCATCGTCCTCTTCATCTTCGTCTTCATTGGTGACATAGGATATCTCCTTGACGCCCTTCGGATTGGTCGTAAAAACCGTTGGTTTTTGACCCCCAGCACTCACCAACGCAGAGTCGGCGATCATGATAGCGTACACCTTGCTCTTGCTCCCTTCCTTTGCGCTTGGCTCCTCCAGACCTTGCAAACCAACGGCGAGGTTGAACGTCATACCCGCTTTGATAACGCTATCGCACTTCGCACTCAAAGCGAACGTCATGTCTCTGAATTCGAGACCGATACTGGTGCCGACGTTCTTCGTGAGCTTGGACGCCAACATCGCACCGTCGACACCCTCAGCGTTCGTCAAAGACTCCTTGACCGCTTCGTACACTGATGAGCACGTGGCACCATCGACGAGCGCGGCCAAACCGGCTTCTTGAGCGGCTAAGACGGCAGAATACGTCGCTTCTTGCGCGGGAGTCGGGTCAACCATATACGTACGCCCGATGTTGGCGCAGTACTGCGTGTATCGAGCGCCAATAGACATGTGCACCACCGCTGGAGGCGACGCGTAGTGCAATTTTGCCGCCGAGCTTTCCGCGCTGTACCGCAAATCGTACTCGCCACCTGATTGAATGATTGGCGGGTAGCAAATATCGCAATCCGCCTCGTCAAATTTCAAACCGAGCGTTTTTGGGCGCAACACAGCATCCTCCGTCATCTCCGAAAGCTTGGCGTGCGTCAATTTTTTCTCATCCTCGATCGCGCTTTCCATTTCTTTCACCGCAAAAGACAAACCTTTGCTCACCAACGCTACGGCGTTCTTCAACGTGGCCACCTCTTTCTCATCTTTCTCCGCCATGGCGCGAGCCAAACCGCTCGAAATATCCTTAATCTCCACCCCAGCCTTTTCGAGCTCGGCGGTGACGAACGTCAACATCGCCCCTTCATTCTTTTCCTTGGGCACCATGCCCACCACAAAGTTCCCGGAATTAATGGCGTTCAAAATTTCCTTCGCTTGTTCGGTTCCGTCTTCGCCCTTGGGCTTGACGTGCACCACGAGATCCAACCCGCACTCGCGCTTCAACATCTCCGTCGCGTTCTCCATGAGCGCCGCTTTCTTCCCTCCAGCGACGACGTGGATCTCGCGATCGGTAAACATCAGCAGCGTGTCCGGGAGCTCGTACGAAAACAGCCACACCTCGAGCGCGACCGCTTTCAAATACCGCAAGTCATCCTCTTGGTTCGCCCCGGTGCCGACCAAAAGTGCGGTCGCCCCGGCGAACGCCCCGATGGAATCCCGTCGCCACTCGTCGTACATCTTCTTCATCCGTCGCGCGCACGATGCGGCATCCATCGCGGGTGCGCCCATGTCCGTTCAATTCGCGCGCTCGCCCTCCGCCCTTTGACGCGCGAATTCAAATCCAACGCCCAATCACCGCACCGCGCGCGCTCGAGCGCGTGTTTCCAAGTCCTCGACCGTCGCCTACGATCGATCGACGCGCGCTCGCGCGATGATGACGTCGATGCGATCGCTCTCCGTTCGTCGTCGACGAATGGCGCGTCGAACGACGTCGGTCGTCGACGAATGGCGCGTCGTCGATCGATCGATCGATCGATTCAATCGGGTCGTTCGGGTCGATCGATCGATCGATCGATCGATCGACTCGCGATCGCGCGCGATCGATTGAATCGATCGATCGATCGATCGCGCGCGAGTGGTGAAACGAACGAAATCCCCGAACACGTGCGACCGTGCGCGTCGTCGAGTGGACGACATGACGAGTCGCGACTCGTCACTCGTCACTCGTCACCACACGCATGGCGCCCGCGCGCGCGTCGATGACGAGGACGACGCCTATGACGACGACGCTTATGACGACGAAACGCGCGCGAAGGCGCGACGGGAAGGACGGCAACGTCGCGCGATCGCACGCCGACGACGCGAGCGCGAGGGGTGAAAACACGTCGTCGCGCGTGATCGTCATGGATGGGGCGAACATCGCGTGGGGGTACTCCGCGGCGCTGCACGCGGCGTTCGGGAGCGCGAATAAGCAGCCGCTGTCGCGAGGCGTGCTCGCGGCGCTCGAGCACGGAGATTGGGGGAAAATAGGCGCCGAAGTCGTGTGCTTCGTACCGTCGACGTACGTCGAAGGACCGTTGCATGGATTAGCGGATGGCGGGGATTTAAACACGGTGGTGGCGAAGAACGTGAGGTACGTCGGCGGAGGACGGTGGAGGAACGAAAAGTTGTACGCCGAAGTCGAGCGAGGTCGAGTGGTGCTCGTCGAGCGGCCGATCGGGAAACGCAGCGCGGATGATTTGCATATTATTGAATACGCGCGAGAGAGAGAGGCGCGCATCATTTCCAACGATCGGTATAACGACCATAAAGTGGGCGTCGGCTCACTCAAGGCGTACTTGAAATCGCACTTGTTTGACTATGAATTCGTATTCGGCACCGATCGAGAGCGCATCGAGGAGCGAGCGGGGAAGACGGAGATTTTTGTGGGGAGCAAGTATTTACCTAAACCGCCGGTGGAGGAGAGCGAAGGGACGAATGGGGAGTGGAACGCGGAGGTGCACGCGAGCGGAAGCTCGAGGCCTTGGGCGCGATACGCCAAGGATGCGTTGTGGGGAAAAGGTCCGCGAATGAAAAAGCGCCGGTCGATGAGTAAGGTCATGCGCGCGCCGCAAGTGGCGACGAAGGATATGGGATTTCCTTTTTGGGCCGTTGACGATGAACTCATACCGTGCGCGTTTAATCCATCTTGCAAGTTCTAGCGATTGTTGTTCATAGTTTCTAGTCTCTAGTACGCTACCTACTAACGCTCGTGAGGCGCTTGAGCGCGCATGTTGGCGCATATCTCGCGAACTTTTTTGAGCTTTTCGAGGTCTGGCAACGGGCTCGTATTCATCGACGCCGCGTGCCTGGAGAAAGACCACGCGATGCACCAACGCGACGTCTTGCCTTGCACCAACTCTGTCGTGCGCACCGCGGGCACGCGCATAGTGTGGAACATGCTTCTCATCTTCGTCATCGTCTTCTTCTTCCCGCACATCGTCGTAAACCAATGTATGGAGTCTTTCATCTCTAGAGAATCTCGGAACATGGACTTTATGAACGACTCCTCGCCACCCGGACACACCATCTCTGTCTCCGTCCCGCCGCACGCCGTGTTCGGATTCAATCCAGCCTCATCCATCGACTCGAAGAACGGCGGATTACACATGCAGAATGTAAATTTCTCGTCCGGCTTCACCACTCCGCGCAAGAAGTTAAACGTCCCATCGATTTTCCTAGCGTCGCGAATTTCAATCAACTCCCGCAACCGCGGATTCCGCTCAACGTTCGCCTCCGCGCCCTCCAACGCGACATCAGTGACATCCGTACCAACGAACGACCACCCGTACACTGACGCCCCGAGAAGCGCATAAATCGCGCTCGCCCCGGTACCGACGTCCAGCACGCGCACGTCGGCGCCGTTCGCGCTCGCGTCTGCTCCAATCGGCGCGCTCAACCGTCTCAGCGTCTCCAACCACGTTAAATAATTCATTCTATTCCTCACCGGTGGCACTAAATGCCCGCTCGGGATGTCCCAATCCGAGACGTCGTAGTGCACCCGTAAGATCGACCTCGTCAGCGCGCGCGTGTGGTGCCAATTCGTGAAATCAACCTCCACGCGCGCGTCCTTCGCCCCCGTGGCATCGCGCAGCTCCCCGCCATCGCAATTCGCGATGCGTTGAAAATCGATTCGTTCGCATTCGTTGTCTTCGCGCGCGTCGCGCGAGCGTTTCATTCGCGCGCGATACGCGCGTCGATACGCGCGCGTCGCTTTCGCGCCTCGCCACCGTCCACGCGTCGTCAAACATCCATGCGCTCGGTCGCTTGAGTCGTGATTCGACAATCGGTCGGTCATTCGGTCGGTCGGTCGGTTACTCGGTCGGTTACTCGGCCGGTCGCGTCCTCGTCGTCCTCGTCTGTGTCCTCGTCCTCGTCCTCGTCGTCGTCTCCCGTCGTCGTCGTCGTCGTCGTCGTCGTCGTCCTCGTCGTCCTCGTCGTCGTCTCCCGTCGTCGTCCTCGTCCATCGTTCGTCCATTCATCCATTCGTCCATTGATCCATTCGTTCGTCCATTCGTTCGTCCATTCGCGATGGACTCATAGACGATTCACGACTCAGCACCACCCCCCCCCCGAGGTCGCTCGGACGTCCACGCGATCTGCGAATGGCGACGGGTGCGCGTGAGACCGCGCGCGCGACCGAACGCGCGCGCGCGCGACGTCGTTCGTTCGTTCGTCAGCGTGCGTGCGTGCGTGCGCGCGCGCGTGGAACACCGCTCGACGTCGAGAGAAATCGCTCGCGTCTCGGCGCGCGATCGATCGCGATCGTAAGGGACGCTCAATTCCCTGAAGTCGCGCGACGCGAGCTCTGGACGACGGGAGATTAGGGAGATTAGACCGACAAGATGACGACGACGAATGAACATAAGGCGCGAACGGTGTTGGCGAGCTCGTCGAGCGATGATGACGACGACGTGCCGCTGGCGATGCGAGCGCAAGCGCAAGGAATGGCGCGAGCGACGACGAGCGCGAACGGGACGGAGCCGCGCGTCGGGAAACCGACGCACGTAGCGAGAGCGCCGATCGTGGTGGCGAAACCACCCGTTGTGGGAGGGTTTAAGATTGCGAAACGACCGATGGTGTTACCGACGAAGCCGAGCTCGAGGTTGGATAGCTCGTCGGATGACGAAGACGATCGACCGAACGCGGACGCGGCGCGCAAGCCCAAGGGTTTGGTGACTCTGAAACCGGCGTCGGCGTCGGCGGAACCATCGATGAAGAAGAAGAAACATGATCACGAAGAGAAGAAGAAGGAGAAGAAGGAGAAAAAGCACGTCATCATCGGGGAGAAGCGTCCGAGAGAGTCATCAGAGGTGAGCGCGCCGCGCAAGACGCCAAAAAGTGACATTGCGTGGATTGCAAAGAAGGGAGCGGTGGTCTTGTGGAAGACGCTCGAGCACAATGGCGTGGTGTTTCCTCCGGACTACGAGCCGCACGGTGTGCCTCTTGTGTATGACGGCAAGGAACTCGTGCTTTTGCCGCATGAGGAAGAAGTTGCCGGTTTCTTTGCGGTGATGAAGGATACTGATTACGCGCAAAAGCCAGTCTTTGTTAAGAACTTTATGGATGGTTTCCGTGCAACGTTGAAAAACGGACCGCACAGCTTCATTACCGACTTTAAGAAGTGCGATTTTACGAAGATGTACATGCACTTTTTGGCGATTCGCGAAAAGAAGAAGGAAATGACAAATGAGGAAAAGAAGAAAATCAAGGCGGAACGCGAAGCTGCTGAGGAAATGTACACATGGGCTACCATCGACGGGCGCAAGGAAAAGGTTGGGAACTTCCGCATCGAACCCCCGGGATTGTTCCGCGGTCGTGGCGAGCATCCGAAGATGGGCAAGATCAAGCGTCGCATCAGGCCAGAGGATGTGACGATCAACATAGGAAGAGAGGCCAAGGTGCCGCCACCGCCTGCTGGGCGCTCGTGGAAGGCGGTCGTTCACAACGACACGGCGACGTGGTTAGCTGGTTGGAATGACGTCATTAACACGAAGGATTGGAAGTACGTCCAGTTCGGCGCCACATCCACTATTAAGGCTGAGAGCGACCAGAAGAAGTATGAAAAGGCACGCGCGCTCCACAAGTACATCGACAAGATTCGCTCAGATTACAACAGAAATATGATGAGTGAAAGCAAAGAAATGGCCCAGTTAGCCGTGGCTACGTACTTGGTTGACAAGCTCGCGCTTCGTGCGGGTGGTGAAAAGGATGATGATCTCGCTGATACCGTCGGAGTGTGCACGCTGCGCGCCGGACACATCGAGTTTATGGAGAACAGCGTCATCAAGTTTGATTTCTTAGGTAAAGATTCCATTCAGTACCTTCAAGAGCACGAGATTGCACCAAATGTCTACAGTTGCCTCAAGCGTTTCTGCGCCGGTAAGGGTCCGGATATGGATATCTTTGACGCCGTGACCCCGCAAACCGTCAACGCGCATCTCCAGACACTCATGCCAGGCCTCACCATCAAAGTGTTCCGCACGTACAATGCGTCCATCACTCTCGATCGCTTGCTTGAGAACACGAACACCAACGACACCGTTCTTCAAAAGAAATCGACCTATGATGCAGCGAATAAGGAAGTCGCCATCTTGTGTAATCACCAGAAGGGTGTCAGCAAGGCGCACGACACGCAAATGGAGAAGCTTCAAGAGAAAAAGAAGGAGCTCAGCAAAGCGATCACAGAGATGAAGAAGAGCGATGATAAGAACAAGAAGACGAAGCTTGACGCGCTGAAAGAACGCATGACCAAATTGGAGATTCAAATGAACATGAAGGAAGAGCTTAAGACTGTTTCTCTCGGCACGTCAAAGATCAACTACCTTGATCCGCGTATCACGTTGTCGTGGTGCAAGCGCCATGAAGTTCCACCACCCACTGTCTTTACCAAGGCGTTGATTGAAAAGTTCCACTGGGCTATGGATTGTGAGATGAACTTCAAGTTCTGTTGATCAAAAAGATTTAAACGATATTAAAAGTGTTAATAAAAAATCTGTGATGATATATATCTACGCGCGTCGTGTACGAGAGGTTGCCTCGACTTCAGACTCTGAATCGGCGTCAACAGAAACGCTTTCAATTCGGTCGTCACAAACGTCAACCTTGGTCGCACGCATGCGCATGTAGCTGTGATGGACGTTACGTCAGCCAGAAGCTTCAGCGTAGGACGCATCCAGTGGTTGTTGGAGAATTTGTTTAGGAATGCCAAGGATTTCGGCGAAAGCGCTTTCAGGCGCGCCCCTGCCCGTCTTTTCGATCTTGCGAAACGCCTGAACGAGTTCTGAGGAATGAACCGCGCCTGAATGCACGTCAGTAGCACCGATGATGAAGTTCGGAATCGAGTTAATTCCCATGCGCCGCAGAACGTGCAAAGCGCCTTCAATTTCCATCTCGCCCTCACCCGAAGCGAGGAACTCTTCTGCCTTTCGTCCGTCGGCTCCCGCCGCCACCGCGGCCGCTACCAACATTTTGCGATCGTTCAACTTTTGCCCTAGCTCGAAATGACGCTTATTCAGATCGTTGTACAGCGTCTCGCTCACGGTACACCCATAATTCTTCGTCACCCACTGCACCAAGCGATGGCTCTGCATCGTATTCGATGCCAAGCGATCGAGATTAAAGTGCTTAATCCCAGCGTCGAGGCCGCGCTCTTTCAAACGATGCCTCTTTTTTTGCTCTTCAAACTCTCGCTTTCCGCCCCATTTGCGCTCTAGCCGCACCCTGTTTGTTTCGCTCCAGTTTTCTTCCCGCGGATAATCGGGTTCCAAAAAAAACGGCACCCGAATGACGCTAAACCGTACCGGATTGGACGCGTCCAAAGGCTGGCGTTGCACCGCGTTCATCGCCCGCTGCAACATTCGCTTGCCGATGTACCCGTTCGGTCACATAGTATCGCTCACCAATTCTACCGTCACCAATTGATGCTTTCCTCGAACGCACCCCTCGAACGTCATCTTCACCGCGCGCGCGCGCCCCCCGAACATCCCTCTCTTTCTCGCCCTCGTCTTACTTTTTATCCACCGTCTCCACCGTGTGCCCTTGTGGCAGCGCGAACCCGTCCACGGCTTCGGAGAACCTCACCACAACCTTATCCGCGGTGATGTCCGCCGATTTCACGTTCACCAAGGCCGTGATGATCGCCCGCGCGACCTCTTTGCGCACTTCGGGCGTTCGACACGCCTTGGGTAACCTGTCGCGTTCGCGCGCGCTCGTCGCGCCGTCAGTCGCGTCGTTCGATTTCTCCTTCATTCTCCCCGCGATCGACCGCTCAAAGGTGAGAGATGATCGAAATCAATCCAACCTTGAACGCGCGCTCGATGTCGTGACGCACCACGCCACGTGCACGAATGGCATGCCGCGCGCAGTGCGGTCGCGCGCGCGCGCGCTCGGCGCCGCACTCACCGACGCACGTCACCGAAGGGCATCAGCGCGGGGACGACGGTGAAACATTCGCGCGCGAACGCGATCGCAAACGAACGCGTGCGAAGGTGAACGAACGCCACGCGAAGAAAGGAAGGAAGGAAAGAATCAAGTGTCAAGCATCACATCCAGCGGTCGTGGCGGCGCGATCGACTTTCGAGGATGAAGATCAAGATGATATCGCGCATCGAAGAGGAGTACACGCGCGAACGAACGAGCGATGCGATAAAGATCCATCGTAATCTCGACCCCGCGCTCAGGCCGATGTCGCGAGCGGTGGAGTACAAACGAGCGCTGAACGCGGCGAAATTGGATAAAATGTTCGCCAAGCCATTGGTGGGGCAATTCGCGGGACACGCGGACGCGGTGATGTGTATGGCAAAGTCGCCGACGTCGTTAACCGAGCTCGTGAGCGGAGCCGCGGATGGAGAGGTGAGAGTGTGGGACGTACCGTCGATGAAGACGATGAGGATATTAAAAGGACACCGAGGGGCGGTGCGAGGGGCGTGCGTGTCCCACGACGGAGCAAACGTCGTGACGTGTAGCGACGACGCGACGGTGAGGATATGGTCGCTCCCAAAAGCGGGGATGGGGGAGATGAGTGATCCTAATCGAGCGATTCCCGAAGACGTGACATTTAACGTTTGCATGCAAGATAACGGGTTCAGAGACTGCGACGCGCACTGGGGCAAGGCGGAATTTGCAACCGCAGGAGCGACGGTGCAAGTGTGGAACATGAATAGGCAAGTGCCGCTGCACACGTTCGACTGGGGGATCGATACCGTATTGTCGGTGCGATATAACCCGGTGGAGGTGGATGTATTTGCATCATGCGGTTCCGATCGTTCCATCACGTTGTACGACGTACGACAATCGACACCGCTGAAAAAGCTCATCATGCAAAACAAGTGCACTAAACTGTGCTGGAACCCGATGGAGGCGTTCAACTTTACCGTGGCCAATGAAGACTGCAACTTGTATTCGTTTGATATGAGAAAGTTGGAGATCGCGACGTGCGTGCACAAAGATTTTGTGAGCGCAGTGATGGATATTGATTACTCGCCGACAGGTCGCGAGTTCGTCGCCGGCTCATACGACCGCACCATTCGGTTGTTCGACTACAACGCTGGGCATTCCAAAGATATCTATCATACCAAGCGCATGCAACGCGTGTTCTGCACGCGATTTTCTATGGATGGCTCGTACGTGTTCAGCGCTTCCGACGATATGAATATTCGATGCTGGAAATCCAAAGCGAGCGCTCAAGCTGGAACGCTACTCGCTCGCGAGAAGCGCAAGCAATCGTACAACGCGTCGTTGTTAGATAGATTCAAGCACATGCCGGAGATTAGACGCATCGCTAATCATCATCACGTGCCGAAGAACATTCACAAGCAAACCAAGCTGCGCCGCACAATGATGGATGCCGAAACGCGCAAGGCGAAGCGTCGCATCGCGCACGCTGCTCCAGGTGCGGAGAAGGTCGAGTTCAAGCCCGCGAGAAAGAAGAAGATCGTCGCGCAGTTGGAATAATAGGTAGAAATACTGTAGAAATCATAGCATTACAATGTACATTGAAACTGTCGATCATCAATTGCCGCGCAACCTATCGAGGCGGGCTTGCAAATCGTCACCGATGGAGACACCACCTCCCGGCGCGCCTTGCGACTCGCTTCCTCCTCCACCGCCCTCCAAAACGGCCGTTGCTTTGATTTGCTCTTTTGACGCAGGTGCTGAGACCTTCAACGCCGGAGCATCGACTAACTGCCCGCCGATGCTACATCCGAGTTCATCCAAAACAGCATTTACGAGCTCGTCCGTCTCCTCCTCTTCATCCTCCCCAGCGAACGCATCATCGATGACCTCTCCCATGACCTCCGTCGTCATATCCATCCTTTCATTTTGTTTCTCAAACTCTTTCAAAATGTTATTCAACGTTGGCATATTCAACGTCTTGTTCATGGACTTCATCGCTTGCGTCACCCCACGCATCGCATCCCCCATCGCCTGCGTGCTCTTCAGAGTCTGCATTCGCAGCGACACGCCTTGAAGCTGAGATTTTAGGGCGTAGAATTTCGTAATCGAGTGTCTAGTGCGCACTAAATCTTTCGCCATCACCTGCGCGTTCGACGGTGGCAGATTCGGTTAGTCTTGCTAGAACAATTCAGCGTTCAATCAATCTTCCCCGCGCGCGCCTCCTTCGACCGTCGCCACGCTCGATCGCATGCCGCGTACCTTCACCGCGCCCATTTGATTCGCCTTGGCCATCTTCTTTATCTCCGCGATCAGTCGTTTCTCTTGGGACATCATCGACGTGCGTTCGCGATCGAGCTCGCGCATGGACTTGTCGAGCATGCGCTTGTTCTCGCGTAAAATTTCGCTCGGCGATTTCTTCTTGGCAAACAGCCACATTGCGATTGTGAGGTCGTGCGTCACTTCGAAGGGCGTTGTCCGGCACAGGCGCAAAAAGCGTCGCGGAATGACGCAATGACACGGAGGCGACACGACTGACGTGACAAGAGACTAATGTCGAACATCGTATCGACCTATTATTCAAAGTCTACCACCGTTGACGTAGACTCGAACGGCTATGGCAATCGCGCACACGACGCCGAACGCCACGGGACCGTAAAGGGATAGAAGCTGATCGGTTGAGAGCGACGGTCGAACGTCGACGTGACGCTTGATGACCTCCTTCAACGCCGCGTACGCCTTATCCACGTCGTCGTTGATGATAATGGCGTCGTAAAACCCAGCGATATCTTTCGACTTCATCTCTTTCTTCGCGTTTTCTAAGCGTTTCAGAACCGCGTCTTCGGTTTCGGTGCCGCGACCGCGCAGGCGTCGTTCGAGCTCCTGCAATGATGGCGGCGCGATGAACACATACGCTGCGTCCATCCCACTCTTTTTCACCAGCTCCGCTCCTTGGACATCAATATCTAACAAGCAAATTTTCCCAGCTTTCGTCACGTTCTTCACCGCGGCGAACGACGTGCCGTAGATATTTTGGTGCACGTTGGCGTGTTCTAGAAATTTTCCGCTTGAAATGTCGCGCTCCATCGCCGCCTTGTCCACGAAATTATAGTGCACCCCGTTCACTTCTCCCGGTCGCGGTCCTCTCGTGGTGTGTGAGACGGAAAACCCAAACTTATCGGGAAACTCGCGCTGGAGCATGGCGATCAGGGTGCCTTTACCCACGCCCGAAGGCCCGACGATTACGAGCGGACGCATGGTTCCGAAAGTTTCACTGCCCTTGCGGTTGATTTGCGCGGTTCAAACCAAGGCGGCGAGCGCGTTCCTGCTCGCGCGCCAGTCTCGCGCGCTCTGCGGCGTCCTGCGGCGTCGATGGTGCGCCTAGCTCGCGCGTGGCTAAGTAGTCCCGGCGCAACAGTTCAAACTGCGAAGGAAAGAAACGTGAGGTAAGAACACCGAGCGACGAACGAACGAGCGAGCGAGCGAGCGAGGAGAAGGCGAATCGAGACTAACCTCGTCTTTGTCCTCGCTCTTGAGTTCGATGCGACTCGGCGGGCGACGTAACATGTAGCACAGTGCCGCGCGCAGCTGCGCTCGCGTCTGGGTCGAGCGAAGGATGACGGCTTCGACCGCGACCGCCAGAACAAGTTGATTTCGAACGATCCTTAACGATATTTTCTCAACTACAATTGGTGCTAATATGGTGCAAGACATCCGACGCTCGGATGCGCTGAGTCGCGAAACGAAAACGCAAGCACTAATATAAAAAATCCGCACGAAGGGCGAAGGCCGACATTCGACGCAGCTTTTAACGTCCTTGGTCCAACAGCGAGCGCGTCTGCGCAAGGTTCCCTTGTACGACTTCGAGTCGGCTCTTGGGGATTGGAGCCAAGCCATTGAACGAGTAGTGGCCGGCCAGTTGGTTCAAGGCGTTGTAAAACGCGCGACCGGATGCGGTCTTGGAAGAACCGCCCGGCGCGTACTTGGATGACCACACGTTCGATGTCTTTTGGAACGCCGCGACTGCCTTCTCGCGCTTAGGATCGTACACATCCATCGCCAGCAGCGCTTCGACTTCACTAACGAACGCCAAAGTATCGCTTTGGTACGTCGTGAGATTCGGATTCGTCGACGCATTTGCCGCCTTGAACTGCGCTCGCGGGGCGTCATACTTCTCCGCGCCGAGCCCGTCTTCGGCTAGAATCGCCGCCCGGCACTCCGCCCCCTCCGCAGTCGGGTCGCACACCTCCTTATACTTGCGGTTCGGGTCCATTGATGCCGCGTTCGCCGTCGATCGCGCGAACAGTGCTGTGATATGCGATACCATGCGTCAGTGCGTGTTCGCTCGTTTGCGCGTTTGCGCTTTTCACCACGACGTCGCCGTCTCCTCCGTATTCACGTTCGCGACGCGCGAGACGCCGTCGACGTCGACGTCCATATATGTATTCATGATGTTGTCAAACATCGCGCTCGTCGCTCGTCGCGACACCGATGAAACGTACGCGCAGAAAGCAGAGCTAAAGCGAATGAACGTCGCGATGGTGATGACGTCGTCATCGCCGGCGCGGGCGCGGCGGCGGCGCGAGCGACGACGCGCACGGACGCGCGCCGACGGTGAGCGACGCGAGCGCACGCCACAGTGGAGATCGTGGGAATGGCGGACATCGTCGCGAAAGGGCGAACGGGCAAAGTGTGACGCGTACTGACGGAGGCGGAGGAGTGATGAATACAGACATTTTTATTACAGTCGGGAAATGGGTGGCGAGCGGGACCGACGCTACTGATCGAGAGGTTTCGAAGGCGTGCGACGTGCTACACCCACGCGGCCCAACCGGGATACATGGTGGCGAGACGGTAAGGATCCTGCGCGTCGTGTAAAAGCTGCTGGACTTGACCTTGAATGCTGCGAAGCTCGCCGTCTTCGTAACCGTCGAGTTTTTGTTTGACACGCATCAACGCACGCTCGGCGTCCAAATTGCCCTCCTCGGTCGCGAGGAAATCTTGGTCCGTAAATGCGATCGAGCGATGTGCAGGGCGCTGTGCGTCGTTTTGGCGCTTACCACCGACGGCCCATTTGAGGATTGGGTCGTGCACGAGCACGGCGATGATAGTCGTGAGCGAGTCTCGATTGGAACGGAGGACTCGCATCGTCTCTTCGCAGCAACGACGCATGATGCCCTCAACGCCGCACGCTCCCATGCCATCGACGATATCTCGAGTCAAGCGAAACGGCACGCGCTCGGGACATTTCAACGTCAAGCCTTGTTCAAACGTGACTCCGAAGTCGATGTGCACGAACTCGGCGGTGGCCTTATCGATCAAAATATTGCTGCTGTGTCGGTCGCCGAGGCCGATGACGTACCCAACGATGGAGTTGACCGCGCAAGATCTTGTGTAGGCCACGCGTCGCTCGAACCAATGCACAGGTTGGGGATAGTGTTCAAGGAAAAAGTTGTGCATCACGGGTTTGAAGCCTCCGCACACTTCTTCATAGCGCTTATGAATGTCGATCGGTTTTTCGTTCAGCATCAGCTCCCGGATATCCTTTGACTTCATGTCGTTCGGACGATATCTTTCGTGCGCGCCTCGACCGCTGGCGACGAGATAAGTGGACAGAAGCGTCGTGTTGTCAACCCACTCCAATAAACCGGCTTCAGGGGAGAATGGAATGACTTTGTAAGTGCGGATTCTCAAGCGTCGCTCATTCGTGCTCGGACACTGCTTCAGCAGAGTATTCACCAATCCGAATAATTGCTGGATGACAGCATCCTGACGCAAATCATCATTGCCACTCTTGGCGAGCTGCCGGTAAATTCGGCCGTCTGAACCGTGACACTCGAGAAGTTTCGGCTGGTTTATGCCGCCCACTAACCTCGTACCATCTCCAAAGTGCGCAAAATAAGGGAAGCTGCCTTCACGGTATTCACACTTTGGATCGACAAGCAACGGCGCGGTGAGCACTGGAATGAGCTTCAAATCACTCAGCGATCGCTTTTTCACGTCGGTTGGCAAACTATGGACGTCGGTAGACGTAGTCGTATCCGGCAACTTTAAAGCAGCGATATTAATGTAAGCTTCAATCACTCGTTCCATTTGCGTGAGCAAAGTCTTGCAGTCATTTGAGCGTGCACCATAATTTTCAAGCAGCCTCTTTGCCGATGCTATCTTTTCAGTTGATGCTCGAAAGCTTCTCGCACGTTCTACCCTGTCACCTCGTGAAAGAGCTTGAATCTGATACAAGACATGATGTGGGTGATCTCTCATCAAACGTTCAATCAGAGTCTCAAGAACTTTGATGAATGCGTTGTCTGCGTGACACGGTGTGCCAAGTCGACTCACAATTTGATGTGACAACTCAAGAAATATCGCACTGGGTATCGTCTTGCGATTGACTAGCTTGCTCATTTCCGCATTGACCGAATTCACAACCTTTGTCGTTTCCAATCGACGCGTTCCTCTATCGCTTCCTCCACCGCAGTGCGTGAACCATAGCGCAATCATTCTGAAAACGCTCGCCTGACTGTTCCACTTCCCGGCCTCAAGGGATCTACGATACCCCTGAAGAGCGGTAATCAAAGAGTTTGAGTGCTCTTGATAAATGCTAACGGCTTCGTCTCGGTCGTTTGCAACTTGCTTTTCAAGAGGTGTGATGCGCATGTGGAGATTTCGAATGTCATTCGAAATCGTATCATGTGCTGGCGTTCCTACCTTCCTTTTAGTGGCTTCGACGCGTTTGACTTCTCTTTCGCCTCTCAAACGAGTTAACTCATTTTCATTTCGCTCTCTTAATCGCTCCGATCGGATCCATTCGGGAGAATTCAATCGCTCCTCAAACTGACGGTACAGTGAGTCAGTATACTGCGCGAGGCGATAATGGCACCGACCGAGTAGTCGCAGATGACTTACGTCGCGATAACCATCCTTGGAGTAAATAATAGTGTCAGGATACACGCAATTTTTATCCTTGCTTCTCGCTGCAAGAATTTCGAAACCGTACGCATCAGTAACACCGTTGACACAGTCCAAGAATTTGTTCAAAATCACTTTACTGGACTCCGTTCGGGCGTTTGCTTGCCACTTTGACAAGAGGCAAAGTAGCTCAAAAAAACGGCTGTTCGGTTCATAGCCTACGATACTTCGTGTGCTTGGGTCGGAGTGGTGTAGCATTTGCCCAGGTTTCATGTGACGCACGATCGAGTCCACGATGGCTATCGCCGACTCAGATTTGCCTTGTGCCCAAAACAATTTTGCTTCCTCAACGCGCCATGGAGACGTCTTCGATATTATCGATTCTGGGAGCACTGTGGAAACTGAATTTGACGATCGGCCAGCTATCATACGAAGGGTTCGAATCGCCTGCACGCCCTCGGTGATGTGACCGTCTTTTCGTGCCAGAATAGATGTGTGCGTCAAATGTTGGGCAAAACTCTCTTCCAGCCCAGCCATTCGGAGCAACACGCCTTGCAAAGCGAGAGAAGGTTCAATCAGTCTGAATGGTGCATTTTCAACGTTTCGTGATAACCACAGATCATGCAGACTTTGCTTGGCGCTCGACAAAGTTGCTTCATCGGGATTGATGAAGTATCGCCACAATCGAGCCGCGTCTGTGATGTCATCGAGCATCCGCATGCGCATGATGGTGATATTCATAGCTTCCGACGATTCCGCACCGCCACGGATGGCTTTTTGAAGCAGATACGCACGAGATCGATTGCTCTCTTGCACTGCGCAACCAATATCTCCTCGTTCGAGCGCGCGAAGCGCAGAGTGCACACTCTGATTGAATTCAACTGTCGATGAACCTTGTGATCGTGTGAGCGCTGATGGCAGATTCCATTGGCCAGCTCTCCAAGCGGCTTCAAACTGAACGTCTTTCAACTCGGGTGAAGTGAACTCGTCATCATTAAAAGCTTTGGAGTACGCCCGAAGCAAATGAAGGCAGCCGAGTTGACGCAGAGCTTTTAACATTGGAACGCGTGAAACGGTGTCAGCAATACCAGAATCTTCGGCGTCCCCACGAAGCAAGTCGTATCCAGCAAGGGCTCTGTCCCACTGCCCCTCATGCTCGCTCAAGTGCAACTGTAACTCGAGTGCATTCGAACGTAATAAGCCGTACAAGCCGTCCGGTTCAGATAGACTCGACTGAGCCTCGAGCAAAAGTGTAAGATACGGTGGTACTTCATCCGTCATGTCACCTTGTGTGCCAACGGCGTTGAGTGCAATCGTCCCCGCCTGAGATTCGACCCAGTGCTCCACCAAGAGTATAGCAGTAAGCGGTGCGCGCGTTTGAATAGCCGCGCGCGCAACCTCAAGGTAGTCTACATCGACCCAGTACACCTTGCGCCATTTGTCAGCCGTTGTCACATTCTTTTGTGCAGAGAATGAAGATCGCTTCTGTGTGGGCGCCGTTACCTGAAATGCAGCCGTTCGTTGTGCGCGTAAAGCATCTAACGCGCGAAGTATAGTTCTCGCTGGTTTACGACCCTCTGGTTCGTTTGCGCGCCGCAAGCACATCGAAATCCCTCTACTAATGCAGGCATGCACGCCATCATCCGACAGAGATGATGACTCGATGTGACCCGAAGCAAGATCAATCAGCACCGTAGGTAAGACTAGATCTGCTAACACCGCATCGCTTCCCACCATCGATCGAATAGTTGTTAAAAGTGGATCTTTGCACTCGCCAATCAGTCTGTGCACGAGTGTACACATCCATGATTCGTACCGCGCCAGCGAAGAACTCGTCGACGACTGCTCGCTTGCATCTGCCAACCAGAGGCGCTGATCGTCGAGCACGTAAATTTCGCTCGACATCGGAGAAAGCTTCGGAGCTGAAACCTGAACATTTACTTTCACTGTTTCCGCAAACGGTTCCAGATAGGCTCGATCGATCAAATCCATCGCTGGATACGCTGTCCTCACCTTCTTTATTGAAAACATTCCTTGTAAAGCGGCCGCAGCAGCACGAACTGTTGAACTCGATGATGAACACAGAAGACTACCAAGATGCTGCAGCACATCGCGAATGAGTCGTGGTGAATCGGACTCGGATAAACTTTTACCTCTCACATTTGTTCCGGGAGGAGCAAATGCTATCATGTTCGGACGTAAAGGACCAAGCAACGAGAGAAGTTCTGCTGCTAGTGCGAAAAGTCCAGCATCCTCGAGAGGCGCCACCAGCTCTGCAAATCTCCAAACATTCTCTGGGATGAGCGATGATGCATCACTTTTGCAAATCGCCGACAGTTCACCTTTATGAGCCAAAGCCTCAGCGCCACCAGCGCGCAAAGCAACTCTTCGCAAAGTTGGCGGGAGGGCTGGAGCTCGATCAATCAGGGCGGCCAGTCTATGTGCGAACCCAGGCTTGTCCATGAGACTGGAAAGATTGTCACGAATACCGCCAATCAGCGGTATATCTGGCAACTGTGGAAGTATGGAAAGTGCGCGCTGCACGGATTGCGGGGGATCGGTGACGATAACATTCAGTAAATGAACCGCTTTGAGCCGCTGAAACTGCGCTAACGTGGCACTTTTTGATTCAACAACGGACGACAAAGAGAGTACAAGAGGCAATGTCACATGTTCCATCGTCGATGCGAGCTGAATTGTTCGATCTTCAGAGCGCCGCAACACGTCGTAAGCATTGATTGTCAACGAAGCCAAGATTTCGATGCACGCCGTGCCAATCACCGAATCGCTTACATACTGAAAAAGCATAAAGTACGCGTATCGCAGAATGGAAGGCGTTCTCAACTTTTCTTCACCAACGCATAGAAACAATACCTTAAGAGCCGGTAGCACGTTCAAACGGTGCCGCGATGAAATGGCAGCATCGAGCGCCTCGTGAATATGAAGCATCGCTTGGAACATGATATCAACGTCCCAACGAATTCTTGAATTCTTTTCGCTCAAAAGCATGTTGACAACTCGCACTACTTCATCCGACTTACTGTAGGGCGGAAGGACGTCGCACACGTTCGCGCCATGGACCGGATCTCTTGCCAAAATTAACAATTCTAAAAGAATTTTCAGCTCAGTTGAAACGGAATCAGCGTCCCAAGCGCTGCCCGAACGATGCGTCAACTTTCTAGCACGCTCAAGTGCTTTAATGGCTTGAGCATCGGGTGAGTTCTTCGCCGCATTGATGTAAAGCTGCGCACACACAGCATCCCAATCAGCCTCAATGAGCTCGCCCACGTCTTTGACTGTACCACATGCAGCAGCCAGTATCCTCAAACTGCCGTCGTTGTGATCACGTAATAAAGGAGGCAAAAAGGCACGTTTTAGATTTTCTGCGACGTCGCGCTTCGTCGCGTCAGCGGCTAGACCAACGAGTTCTGGAATATCAAATAACAGTGAAACGCACATCCCAGAGTGAACCCAAAGCTTGCAAATCGTACGACTGTGAAAGCTTATGAAAGATTTCATAGAGCGGTGACCCGTAGCGGAAGCTAAATGTTTCAGAGCATTCATCGCTGGAGTATGAATGTGTTTGCTCCGTCTCGCTCGATGGTAGATTATCATGAACGCGCACCACGGCTCAAGCACTCGAGAAATAGTACCAACGGCTGAAAGAGTGTGCAGACTAGATGTTTCCGATTCGATATCGACGTCTTCGGCCATGACAGCCATGTTAACGACACCGCTGTTCGAAAATTTGCACTTGATCACTAAACCAGGAACGATGTTGTTTTGAAATATGCACACGTGATCTGCCTCGTCAAAAAAATCGAGAATACGAGCCATAGCCACACCTGAGTGAATACGGACAAGATAGCTACTGTCTCCTAATAACCACGCTAATGACGCACCAAACTGCGGTTGGTAGTGGTCCAGATTCAGCTTGAAAAGTGAAAATAAACAGTCAGCCAATGCGGCACGAGCATAACAGTCACGCAACCCATGCGGTTCCTCTGAGCTGGTGATTCCAGATGCTCTAGAGACCAGCGTCGATATCTTCTCATACGTATCATGAGGTATTGCGACATCGGTGCTGTTTTCCTTCAGATAGTACAACCCCTTGGCTAATGCAGAAATCTGATTGAGCAGCCAAAGACGAGCGGATGATGTCAATCCTGCGTTTTCGTCCAAATTCACTTGCCCTCGTGAAACTGCTTCTACAACGGGGAAAATATGTTCTAAGAGATACTCAGTATCACGCGCGCCTAAAAAACTAATCACTAACTCGACGATCTCCTGCGATATTCCAATTCCACAAGAGCCACGAGGCGGGGCACCATCCGGAGGTACCGAGAAGCGTAACAAAGATGATACGGAACCGGCGACAGCGTCCGGGACGACCTCAGCAACAGATTCAAAACAACGCAATATTTGCCGAACAATACGCTCACTGGCAACAACATTGTTGTCAGTATCATACGCAGCAGACAAGCCCGATGCAATCATTTGCGATGCATTCGACCGCTGAGTCTCAGAAAAGTCTACTCCAGCCATTTCGAAATCTAAATCGTCATCGAATATGGAAGGTTCTTGCGTCGACGCCCGGGAACTCACGGGAATGATGCCAGCCTGGAGTCCATCTCGTATTAGTTTTAGAAAGGTTCTAGCCATTTCGTGCAACGTACTGACCAAGGTATGCAAAGTTTGCTCCAAACTTGCTCCTAAGCCGTCGACGTCTTTTATTTCCTTGAGTGCGGTGGCCAGGAATGGAATGACGTCCAGGACGCTGGTTTTCGCCACTAGCAGCGCCATTGCATCAAATTCTAAAGATCTCACTATGCACGAAGTGATGTCTGCGATTAATTGACCGCGCAGGCCCCAATCTGTGCTTTGAACTGATTTTGAAGCATGCCCAGCCGCAACGACGGTTCCAATGGTTCCTAAAGCTACTGCGCACACTCTAATGGCGTCTTCTGGTTTGCTTGTGCTTTCAATCGCAGTACGCGTGCATTCTGCGCTAATTTTATGAATTTCAGGATCCATGCTAGCCTCTGAGGTATAGATGACTGTCGTGGGAATATACGTAAGAGACGCGCTCGTAGCATTGTGGAAATCCAGTTTGAGCAAGGAAAACGGAGCAGCAACGAGACGCAGGTTCTGAATGTCGCCAAGGAATTCGATGCACTGATCGTCATAGAGCTCAAGCCAAGTGCGGCTTTCCGAATCACTGATCCAACACTTGTGTGAACCAGCGATCAGAGAGTTGCGAACGGCTGACTGCACTCGAAGCAATGCTAAATTTCTAGATGAAACCACGTGAGCGCGCCGACCGTAAAGCGACAATCGTTCATCATTTTTCAGCGACAGTCCGAGCAATAACCAATTAAAATAGTCCCTGAAAGAACGCCCAGCGATTACAAACTCGCACATACCTATAGACGCCACTGCACCGACGAGCTCGAGGGTTGCCAATGTAGGCGTTTCTGTAAAATCAAAAATGCCTAATTGCCAAAACTTTTGCTTCAAAGACGATGGATGAACCAACTTGGAGCTAATCAACGTTGCCAATAATAGTAGAGCTTCATTTGTTATGCGTATGTCAGATAAATGCGCCGGTAACCAATAAAGCAAACAATTTATAATATCAGCCCATGATGTGAACATCTCGTTTCGCGCTGCCCATGCGACTTCTTGCAAGCACCTCATCAGCCAAATCAACCGAGCTTGAAATCTCACATCAGACATGCCACCTTGCGAGAATGAGTCGTTTAAAGCCGACGTCAACTGTGCAGTAAAGTTTTTTAACTCTTCCGATGCAAAACGCTCGCCATGAGCTTTTAAAACGATGCTAAACAAGGCACCCCAGCATCCGCTTTCATTCATCAAATTCGACATTATACGATCCATATGATTGGCCTCAGGACGCGCGCGCTTGGCGGCTCGTTCATATTCACTTGCTTGCAATTTTTTTTTGTTCTTCATAACCATCAAAAGGTCACCATAAAGTTCGAACAGCAGTCGCTGTGGCAACTTTACCTCGAATCGATCAGCGTTGTCTCCTGCGACTGACCGATCTAAACCAATATCATCTATTTGCCTCTCTAATAATTCAAGCAAATCATCCACTTTGTCGTCGCTAACTAAATCTAAATTCACCTGGATGTACAGGTATTTGATCAGCTCCTCTTTCAATCGTCGATCACGCACATTTCCTTTGAGCGCCCAAGATAAAAATGGCGCTACGCTTTCGTGCAAAGCGGGCATGCGTGAACTCACATTCAAGCTCGCTTTCAGTAAAAAAGCATTCATCGCCGAAAGAATCGTAGTTGGGGTGCGTCCATCTTCTTGCATATCTCGAAACACTTTCGTGAAGAAATCCAACAACCCGTCCTCTGTGTCGACGGAGAAATCGAACGGGCAGTTCTGCAATAGCAGATTAAACGCCGACGCTCCACGGTAGCGCTCTTCCTGCTTTTCTCCAACAGTCGAGTTATCATCGTGAGACAATAATTGAGACGTAAAATAATCGATTAAACCCTCAAACACGCTCTGCTTAGCGCGCGAGCAGTACTCCTGAATGGGCAACATGTGAGAGCGCAAAATGTGCACGTAATCGACAACAAAATCCACGTTCCCTGTCTCCAGCACGGAATGTATGTGCACGAAAATCTTACCCGCCCGACGAATCAGTGGAGTCGCTAACCCATTCGTGCGTTTGCGTCCCTCCGCGATGGCGATACACTTTCGCAGTAAAGACGGCACGTTTTTGTCGATCGTTCGCTTGTCATCCTCCAACTCTGTCACCACGCACACCATCACTGAACTCACCAATCCCGCCCACGTGTGTTGCACGTCTCCGCGCCCCGTGGAATCGAACGATTTGCTCCCCGCATCTAATTGCGTGATGAAATCATTCGAGTGCAATAACGCCAGTAACTCCTTAACGCCATCCTGTTTGTCATTTTGAATCGCACGCGTTAGTTGACATCATCGTACGTGTCACCCATCAGTCCCGCGAACACCGACAACGTCGAACACGATCGCGACCGACATTAATAAGTGGTCGATCATTTACGAAATCACCTACCCGTCGCTTGCGCAGTTTATCGCTTCGTAAACTTTCATGAACGACGGCGATATCATCCATCTTGAAACACGTAAGATTCTAGAAAACGACAAAAGTCGATGACGACGACGTCGATCGGACGTCCTCGGATACCCTACACTATATATAAATCGTAACCATAAATGATATAGTTAACAGCCGTGAGCGTCGCGCGCACGAAGGGTCTAGGCGGTGAATGAGGGTGCTGCATTTCTCACGGCGCTCAAGGAGTGGAAAGCGAAGTAAAATTAACAGCGGGGCGATTCGGTACTTCGCCTTCACGAAAGATCGATATTTTCCATTCTAATGCTATCTAATCTAATCTAAATGTACAACAACCTTTGATTGTAACGGCCATTGATCGACTCCTTCGCGCGACTATCTCTCTTCTGTATTGTTTTTGTCGTCTGCACATCCAAATGATTCCTCTACAGGATTTAAAAAGTAATGTGTCGTCGCTAATTTTCGTATAGAATCAAAGCCACGGTCTCCAACCGCTCCAAGCCACTGCTAAGATTTCGGGATTGGTTGCTAAATCTATTAATGTGCTTACTTGTTCTTCAACATCATGACATTTTGCTTGCGGCGGCGCTGAGATGTTTTCGGACAATAATCTGTTTAGATCTTCCCAGTAGGCGCCATGTGCGTGCTTGATAGAACACTGATCGATGACGACGTGGATCGGATGATCGAGCTCAAGCTTCCCACAAGCGCGTGCGATCTTGGCTTGAATGTGTCCACCTTCATTTGCGCCAGTCTTTGCGTGTGTGCTAAGCGCTTCACGCTCCCAATCAATCAATGGTTCTCTGAGAAAGATATCCATGACGCCTTGCAGCAAAGTCGAGCCCTGTTGGAGCGCTCGCATGGTGCGTGTCATATCTGTTTCTAACCACGTCCTTGCTTTCCATGGAGCAAGAACATCCAGCAGCACAGGCGTCAAACGGAATGGAGTAAGTTCTGGAATCGGAAGGTGTGTCGTCGCCGTTCCAAATGCATATCCAAAATCGATGTGAACTAATGAACCGGTTGTCGTATCAAGTAAAATGTTATCAAGGTGTCTATCGCCAACTCCCGCAATGTAGCCGCAGATGCTGCACGCGGCCAAAGATGAAGCAAACGTTTGGCGCATCATCACAAATGACTCGGCGCTTCCAGCCGAGGCAAATAGGACTTTTCTTAACGCGTCTTTGGCACCTGAAACCCGCCTTAATTCGTCCAAAATTGAAACTGAATCTTGACGCGACGGCTTCTTGATTACTTTGAGATATTCAGAGAGCTCGGTTGGCCCGACTTCGTGATCGTCTTCACGTTTGCGCTTGCCCAATCCAATCGCAAATTGTTTGATAAACTGCTGATGTTGCGCAAACGAGTTCTCATTCGGCGGCGCAGATTTACTCACAAGCCCCAGAAGTGGCGATGTGTTACTAAGAAATTCAATCAATCCACAACGTTCTGATATTGGCGACACATGGAACGTGCGCACTTGTAATCCTCGACCTCTTGACTCCGGGTTCGCTGCCAACAAACCATCCATCGCCCGGAATAATCGCTGCACGCGCTCATCTTGACGAAGATCTTCAGACCCTTTTGCAATAAAGTGATAATCTCGTCCATCGCTTCCACGCAACGTGATCTTCTTAGGTCGCTGTTTGCTTGCAAACACGCGCGCTTCTGGCGCAAAGCCAGTTATGTAAACTTGCTTTTGAATTTCAGGTGGCGATTGGATACTGTCATACTGCCCAGGAATTTCAATCACTGAGGAAGCCTCGTGCGCTTCGAACGAGGCGAACCAGGTCGAAAATTCTGTCAAGCGAAGGCGAGAAGATGACTCTAACCCGGCATACTTGTCGTTCCATATCGTAGAGATCCTCTGCTCTGCTTGCTTCAGAGCGTCATGTATACGAGAACCACTACATGACGAGACAGCTTGCCGCAAGACTGGTCCAGCAACCTCAGCAAAACGAGCGTTTATTGTACCAAAAAGAGAATTGTCTTGAGATGCTACATCATCAATCAATCGCTGTAAGAGTTTTCTTGCCTCGGATGCATGTCCTTGAAACTCGCGAATCTGCACCTGCTGTCGAAACCATACGAGACGGTTCATCGGAAAGTCCAGCAGCTCAATCGCGCGATTAAACCCGTCGTGCACGGAAGATACTAGCGCTGAAAGTATTCGCTGACGAATTTCCTTATCTAAATTATCTTTGATTAGATTGAAGTGAGGACGCACCGCCGCTGGATACTTTGAAATCATTCGCTGCAACAATGGCGCTACGACTTCATCTCGCTCAGCCAGCAGTGAAAAGAGCTGCGGAATCCAATCGAGGAAGAGCCAAGTGGGGACCCGTAAAATAGCTGATCCATAGCCTCTCAAAGTAAGTGGCGAAATGTCCGCCCTCAATAACACCAACAATCGAGGTACGAGATGGCGTGCTGACATGTCGCCCGAACCAAATGTCTCCAACGCCTTCAAGGCGTGTTTGATGAACACTTCCGTGAGACAAGAAGAATCGCCCAGACTTGAGTGGAGCCATTGATTTATTTCTTCTGCACACTCCGAAGAAGAGCTACGCTCGTGTTGTAAACTCTTGAGCATTGTGTCGCAGAATTGAGCGAGACGCAGTGACGCTTCTGAAATCCTTCCCACATCACCAATTGATCCTGAATCTTTTACGGCATCCATGTAGCGACGAACGGCAGCTTTAGCGAACGACCGAGACTCCCTATCCTGTGTATGCGCTGCCAACTGCTCGCATATTCGGGCTTCTAAAATGGTGGCGCTTATCCGTTCATCTGATTTCCAAACATCTTCTGTCAGACCGGCTTGACACGCTACCAAGATTTTACGAAGCGCTTCACCACTTCCACTCAATTTGAGCTTGAACAAAGCTTCGCAGTATCTCCAATCCTTTTGCTGGGTCTCTGTAGTTGCTTCCATGTACTTCCGTAGAAACTTTTGTGACAAGAAAACTTGCCCAACTTCCCGTAAACCATCCGCCGCTTGCAAGAACATTTCCGTTCGAAGCGTCACTATAGCAGAGGTTTGAATCTCCGGAACAATATTTACTAAAGCGCCAAACAAGCGCGAACGAAAAGTCACAACGCGTTCCCAAACTTCGGACGGATCGTAACGTGGAGATGGCCATCGTTTTCGCCACTTTTTTTCAAGCTTCTCAACCTCAGCGTTCGCTTCGGCACTGTTGAATCGCCGCTGGCTCATACGAATGGCCTCGATGCGCTTGATTGTCGTCAGCATCTCATCAATTTCAACTGCGGGCTGCAAAGATTGAATCAATTTTCTTCGAACGGCAAAAGCCGACGTTGGTGTTGAACTCCACGCTTCAGTGAAACTCTGATGCACTTGGGATAGGAACTCCGCAGCAACATCTTTTCTATCCTTTGATAGTGCGTGCAATGCAAACTCGACGCCAAGATTCTTCAATATCCTTAGGTTGTCTGTATCATAAGTGATGAGATTTTCCACGAAAGAATCGTCAGCTAACGGTACGCGGAGAGCGACGCGAACCGCTGTGAAAAGAGAAGAGCCACCTGAAGCTTCTCCTGGAATACTAGATTCAGGAATGTCAGCTGTTGATTTTCGCTCGCCAGAGAACACATCGACTAGATCTTCAGCAAGGCTATCCCACTCCCCGAGACGTTCGGCACAGCGTAAGTACTCACGATTCCATAATTCTTTCTCTCGTTTTGGACGTGCAGACTCATTATCCAACAGATATTTGTAACGCTTGCGAGCCTCTTGCAACTTCCCCAAGAGGTCTTCACGGATTGCCTCCACTGTGTCTCTCTCAGAGAACACGTTGATGAATGCCAGAAGGGCGGAGTCGTCGTAACCAAGAGACTTACTCAGCAGCGCCAAGGCTTCCCATATCTCCGGTGATTGATTTCCTGACTTTATCAAAGCCTCCAAGGCAACAATTCCGCTCGCGCGACAGTTGCCGTCGATTGCGAGCCGAACGATGTGATGTACTGGCGCTTTCGACTCTGGTATAGCCTCACACAGAGAAAGAATGAACTGAACGAGAGAAGGATCCACCCCAACGACATTCGAAGTAAAGTTTACCAGTGGTTGCGCCATAATTGACCATGCACTCTTGTCCGATTCTCCTCTTATATCATCGATGATAAATCGACTTTCATCGTGAGCTGCTCGTGATAATTCATAAAGAAGAGAGTTAGCGAGCGAAGCGTCGCGCTCAGCTGTCACTAAGAAAGGAGCAAGCAACTGTCGGCAGGATATCTTTACGTCCGGTAAATCGCCAACTCTATATTCTCGTGTTAGTTTCACGCCGTGCTTCGCATGTTCAATCATGAAATCTTCCACCTTTTTCAGCTTCGCAGTACGAACCGCCTTACCAAGCTTCTGTGTGGAAATCTCAGATTGCCAAGGCTGACGAACCTGTTGTGGACGAACGCGTACAGACGAGGGTAGGCGTTTTTCCGGGCCGAATTCTTTCTCAAGAGTGGCTGCAAGAATCGGATCTTCGTCCTCGCTCTTGACGCCAACTGGAATCTTGAGGAGTGAAAGCGCTTTCTTGTGCGCATCCTCGGCACTCATAAGAACAGTCGCATCTTCATAGACTAGTGACGGCTCAGAGAATAAAGGTGTCATCATTCGAGTCGCCCCAGGTCTCCAAGTGACGTCAAACGCGATGGTTGTCAATTTACACTCTGACAAATCGTTCTCAATCAACGGCGTCAAGAATGCCGGATCCATCTCTTGAACAGCAAGCATCAAACGACACGCTGCAGCAAGCCAAAGATTTTCAGAGCACGCTGACGGCACCAGGCAAAGGACGTCGCGAAGGCGTTCCATTAAACTTTCATTCGCCAATCGCAGATTCCAAAACTTCAAAACGGTACGTTGATTTTCATTCACGTGATCAGCGAGTGCTCGTAAAAGTGGACCTTGAATGGCAGCGTCAGTGGCAATTTCCGGAAATACCTGAGCCACAGCAACGCACAATCTCGAATGGGCCTCGCGAACTTTAACGACAGACTCTACACCAACCGCAGCATTTGCCGCGGATAGCGCTGATTGCCACAATTTCACATCACTGCGTTCACTTTTCAATCCTGCATCAAGGCCTCGACTGAGCGCATCAAAAAGCAGCGTCAAGAATCGATCATCCTTAGGATTCACTAATGACGAAACAAATGGCAGCAACTCCTCACAGGTACCAGAAACGGAATCTGGCGAGCAATCCCTAGTCAAAAGGTTCAACGCCACGATTTTTTGCTCTCCGTGCAGCGTATCCAACAAAGCGCGCACCTTCGGTGCAAAGCCGGCACAGTGCGGATATCGTGGGTAACTGATCGAAATCCGATCTAAAGTGTCCACAAATGCGTCAAACGAACCTGTTGCGTAGTACGCTGTCAGTTTATCCTTCAAAAAGATATGCCAACTTTTTGATTTGTCCCCAGAACTTTTCATGATTTTGCCTAGTAAAGCTGCCGCTAGAGAATTTAGTTTACGACCAGTGGTCGAGCCGGAACGCATCAGACATGATAGCACTGGCTCACACAGGTCACTCTGTATTCCTTCGCCTTGTCGACTGCCATCTGACGCGGTCATGAAAGTGACATTATCTTGTTGTAAATCAATCACATTGTTTATCAGTAATGAACCGATCATCTGCAACGCCGTGGCTCTCTTGCCAAAATCCTTTTTCTCATCCTTCGCCGCTAAGTGATCCAACAATTTGTGCAAAGCAGCTTGAAAATAACGCTCGGGAGAAGAACTAACGCCCACAACTGCATCTCGTAGACGCATGAGTAACCTCGTAGCCAGCTTTACGTTCTCCCTCATGACATAAGGATTTTCTGTCGGCGCGTTCTGTAAAATGAGCTCAATGTTTGCGAGCAAAATCGGCTTCTTTTCGTCGAAGCTCGAGGTCCACAATACGTCGCATTCTAGGGATATAACAGACATTTCACGCAAGGGCGCTGAAATAAATTCAGTTCCTGATTCGCGTACGATTTCGTGCAAAGCCGAAAGTGAATCAATAATCAAGTCCGCATGCGACACCAGCAGTGACGGTGAGACATTAATTGCTGTCAACGCGACAGCGGACGAGTCAGCCTTCTTCAAGAGCTCCATGAAATGCATATTCGCTCGTAGTAGAGCTTTGACTATCAATAACTTGACTCTACAGCTGAGCTCTGGAGAGTTTAGCATGTTTGAAACTTCTTGAAACACTTTTGACTCTGGATGCTCGTCGCCGATCTCACCAGTCAAACCATTCGTCACTACGTACTTAAGAAGGTTGAAAAGCCCATCGGCCACAGGATGGGCTTCAAAACTGTCAATCGGAGAGTCATTTTTCACTTTTACGTCGTCTTCGACTGCTTTCGAAATCTTGGCGCTTGTTTGTAACGTTGAATCCAAAGCTGCCAACGTTGAGGAAAGTGTGAATCCTGCATCTGTCTTTGACAACTTTCCCGCATCAACATCGTCCAATGTTTTCGCACTCCACTCTGCTTCCATTTCTAATGTTGAAGTTCGATCTACGAGTTTGTTCCAGCATAGCGGCGCATTTTCAAACAATTTTGTGAAAAATTTTACGTTCGACTGAGTCAGCACGAGCAGTGAAACAAAAACGGTGAAAGCCATCTGAAATCTTCGTAAGGAGTTGGACTCGTTACCCAAATTAGGCTCAGCCGCTTTTCCAGCTAATTCAGTCAGCACGGCTTTTGATACGATCGAGTTGAGTTTCGGCACTTGGATGCAAGGCCCTGCTGTTAGTGCTGCTCTGTCACACTTGGTATATATTTCGTTGAGCACGGCGTAACTTCTCAGAGATTTTATCAAGCCTATATCTCCTGCAGAAGTTGGAATGGCAGTCATGATGGATTCTGCGTTCGCCTCGAAAAAACCCAGAATGTCCTGAGCACTTGACGACGACAGAAGTGCAGGTAATATTCGTGTCACTCCAAACAAACGCGCATTCACTGGTTGACTCTCCAACTCAGAAGCGCTCCAAAGATTCTGCGCCAATTGAAAATTCCATTCGAAGTCGGAACTCTGTATTGTCAGTAAGAGGCTTTCTTCGGAAAAGTCCTTACAGAATGGCAACAGCGCTATGAGTAGCGCTGGTAATCGGCAAATTGAAAATGCTTTCTTGAACGCTTGTATTATCGCTGGCTGACGATCCATGAAAGTCTCTGCGCTGTCACACTGTTCTTTGTGCATGAGAGCTTGCAAAGTGTCTACGAGAGCTCCGTGCAAAAGGATTTGCGACCCTTCCGGGAGTTTAGTATGTTTGAGTATTTCTGCAATCAACACCACTGCATCAACGAATGAACTCGAAAACATTGATTCAACGTTCACACAACTCAAAACGCCCCTCAGAATCACATCACGACTTTCACTGCAGTTAAAAAGATTGCTTTCTGCCTCGCATGTCGAATGCAGAAGCACCGCCTGCCGCGCAATAGCCAAGAATCTTTGGTGACAAGCATTTCTCACATCCGCACTCTTATCGCGATGGCCATCGTACAGGATATAAATGTGATGTATGCTCTTCTGGAGCGTCGCCAAAAGCTTGGGTGTATGAAAATTCACAGTGAACCCGGATGCAGGGACCTTCGACGGTTGAACCTTTGGGCTGCCCTGAGATTGCGAACACTCTAAAACGCGCAAAACAATGTCACTCGCAACAACGCCGCTTGGTGAATCAGCATCCGAGCTAGCAACTTTGAACAACTCGTCTGCATAGCTTTCAAACTGATACCTGCATAATCGGACAATGTCATCTCTGTAATTTCTGTAAAAATTTTCGCCTAGTTTCATATCGCCTACGCTGATGCCTCGATCGAGAAGCAAATCCATGAGAATTTCTGCCGAAACGTTGAGATGAATGCAGAGGCGGAGGAGCACAAGACCAATAGCATGCTGTGGAGGACTAACGCGCTGCCCCAGATTGTAAAGTTTCGTAGCCACACGACGCGTCAAGTCACTAGCCGACATACGACCTTCTCGCGGAACAACTTTGTCCAGTGACATTGCACTTGCCAGTGCCCAATAACTACCTACGAGGCGTTTTGCATCCATGCACCCTTGCGCTGATGTTAAGTTCACATCGCCGAGATCATAGGCACCGCAAGAAATCATTTGACGAATATTATTCAATGCAGAATTCAACAAATTTTCCGCCACCGATGATTGATTGATGACCGCTGATAGCGTCTTGAGGAGCTGCGCCCCAGACCTTGCGAGATCTCCACAATATGAAGCATCCATGCCAAGATTTTGAGGCACAAAAATAGACGTAGCAATCAGCCTACTCGCGTTTTCGTGTGCCTCATCGCCAACACCTACTATAAGCAACACCAGCGAGTCTTTATCTGCACACCCCAATGAAGATGTGAGAACATTTGTCAGCAACTTCAGGATCTCCAGAGACAATCGCGCGTGCGCCTCTTTTGTACTTTGTCGTATTGAATGGAACTCGTCGTCCTTTGAATCGAAAGTAACCTCAAGTCGTCTAGATATGCCGGAAATGTACTGTCCTACGGCATTAAAATGAGTCGTACGTGAAATTTTGAAAAACTCTGCATCAGCATAACGCAAGTATATAAGCCAGTTCGACCATTGAAGGATGGCTATGAACTTCATCAACTGACTCTCGCTAAGATCAACAGCGCGCATGCTTGGAACAGCTGCGTCGACGTAAAGTGAAACTAAGTCTGCTCTCTGTCTAAGCCATTCTTTGACATCAATGAAAGAGAGCTCGGCAACCAGTTGGAATGCTTGCTGCGACTCTCGCCTTAAGAAATCATCCGCACTCGTGCTAGCCTCCAGCAATGTCCGTGAAACGAAAGTGTCAAATGACTTGGACACATAAGAATCCGCTCTTAGCATCCATGAAGCGTTTAACTTAATAATTCTTAAAGTTTCATGGATAAGAATCGCAGTCACTGCGTCAGCTCCGCGGTCAGACAGACCACTAACAGCCGCACGTTCTCCAGACTTCGCCAGGCAGCGTACAGTAACATCAAGAATGTCCAAAACATGTTCGTCAAGGAGCTTACGATGCGTCGCTAACTCTACGATGCATCTTCGCAGCGCAGCCACAGCCCCTAGGCGATGCGCGACGCCAGCATGATCCATCAGTCCAAACAAAGTCCGAAGAATGTACCTGCAGCTCACGGTTTCAAATGTTGAACCAGTCGGGACGTACTTGATGCTCCATTTCATCATTTCTGCCGTAAGCGACGCACACAAGTCTCTCACAGCGCCCCCTTTTGACGTATTTGATAGTCCAACGACGATCGCGTCGAACAAGCAAAGTGTCAGGTCTAATTCTCTGGCTTGATTTTTAGCGTACCAACGGGTGATTTGAAAAACCAACGAGTAAAACATTTGACGAGCGACAGGTTCGACGTCAACAGCTAATTCGAACATCACTGGAAATAACTTTTCAAAAATCGAGCGGTACTGTGATTCTGCTCGCGAATAATCCCGGGCATCGGACACGGGTGCTTGTGCATTCTTACCAACCAAGTACACAGCAACGCCATACAATGCCTCTGCTGCAGAGACCTTCGTCGCCCGGTCTTGAGAAGAGAGCGCCAGGTGCGAGGTGCGAGGTAATAGACTATCGAGTCTTAGTCTTGACGACGATCGAACCAAACCTATCGGTACTGACACCTTTGATTCGAAATCCCACGACGCTTTGAGTTCGCTGGAAATCACTGAAGTAGCGGACAGCAAACCATGCACTGCACCTCCCATCATACCTAGTACCTTCACGATACGTAAACATGTCGTTTGCATCGTCACGTCCTTTAGGTCGATACTTTTCGATTGCTGCTTGCCGCGACGACGAGAGTTCTCTTGTTTGCTGAGGGTCTCTATGTCATGCTCAGAAAAGAAAACATTCAATCGACAGGCAGAATCCAAATTTGCGCAGAGCTGTGCTGAAATTTTTGATAGATGCGGCGATACTTGATCGAAACTTTCACTTAACCAACCCTCAAGAGTATCAAGAGCGACATGAATGCCGACTGGGTACTGTAATCCAAGCTCCAAAGCCCGCAAAAGAGGCGCAACCAACTCGTCGATGGAAAGTATGACATCAGGTAGGGACAACAACAATTGCAAAACGGCTGCGAGTAGCTCCCCAGAGAATCGTTTCGTATCGTGCAAGACATCTCTCATAAAATTTTTGAACAATATAACGACTTCTTCACTAGCAGGAGATGAATGTCGAAAGTACCCGACACGTCTCGCAACCGTAATCACCACGCCAATCAACTTGTAAAAGCCGGAAATTGAACGATGTTTGTTGGCCATGCTCATGAGCTCAATGCTCAGATGATTGATCCATGGCAAAAACGAAGTCGCCGGCGAGTGTTCGATCACCTCTTGTACGAACTGCACCAGCTGCAAGAATGTTTGCATGTCACCCGGGTTCGCTGCCAGCGCTTTGTCTCCCAAACTTACAGCCACACCGATTGTGTCAACAGCTGAATCAGTGTACAAATTTTCGTCCTCCTCACTCACGGCGACTATACCTAAATCTAATGTTTCGCACAAGTGCAAGAACTCTGTGACAAACGAGCTGGTCAAACCCGTCACAGCGGCCTCAACGTTGTTCGCCTGAAACCTCTCCCTCTGCATCATAATTTGCTTTTCAGCACCAAGTAGAGCAGTCCACAGGTCAACATATCGAGGCCACATCGCTTCAGGTTGAGCCAAGTAAAGCACTCGATCGATCGGATCTGGCGGAGAAAATCGCAAAGTCAGCGCTAAGAGTCGAGATCCAATGTTAGAAAGAATCGTCTGAAGTGTGCACCCCCTTGAAGAGATGACGACAAAAAAGTTCACCAGTGTGTCAAGGACGAACGGTCGTCGCTTTCCGATCTCAAATGCATAATGCTCCCAAGTCCAATCGACCAAATTTTCTAGTATTTGTAAGAGAACCACGTCTATCGCTACGTCTTCTAGACGCAGCAAATCCGAATATGCCGATATCAAACTCACTTGGCGTTCCATGCTTTCATGACGAGTGACGTACTCGTTTCCACCCAGTTTAAACTTCATATACATCGTCAATTTACCGAGGCGACTTGTATAGGTATTTACTTTTGCAAACTCGTCTTCGAGTAACAAAAATGCGGGTTCTGCTAACTTGCCCAAAGCGCGGATGCAACATGTCTTTGATCGATGCGACGGCGTCGGCTCGCTTTCCATCCCATGGTCTGATTTAATCGAGCGTTCAGCAGCAAGCGGTTTGTCTAAGATATCGAAAACGGTTTTTAAAACTGTTTTGAGCAAGTTTCCGCGCGTTGAACGATCGGGAAAAATCTCACCCTCTTTGAACGCTGATGAAATGGCCGGCAGAAACTGTTCAAATGCATCGATTGCTAGCTGATTCAGCTCGCGATTTGATCCAACGCGCAAGCGCATCAATATGTTGAACAATACACCAGATTTCTTCACAAGCTCATGCCGAAGCGTAAAAGCATGCAATGAAATTAATCTGAGCGCAGCCTTGTGAAGAACTGTTTTTTGATTTGCCTCAACTTTTGTCGATAGCACGTTCGTCAAAATGCGCACAACTCGATATGCATCCTTGGAGATATCGTCGGCTGACGATATCTCCAAAGATGAGGATATTGCTTCCAGCGCACTCGCCATCAAAATTATTTCTTTCTTAGCATCTTCTTCATCGTCGAGCGCGGTATCGAGAATCCGCGTTGCGGCATTCAATAGCCACGAAGCTGACGGCACGTCAGTTGCATCCACGTCACCTTGCATCAAAAGTTTTGCTCCTTGCAAAGCTAAACCGGTGTGTATCGCCCCAATAACGCGCAGAATTAAACCTTTGACCGTCTTTGTGTTCTTTACCGTGCGTTCGTAATCGCGTCGTAACATTCTTGCCTGACTCTTCATCAACGCCGCGTCGAGCGTTCTTGAGCCGCTGCCTGCCAGAAGTACCATCGGTTTGAGCGCCGCCGCTTTCGTCCCGCTCGACGTCTCTCGCCGAAATGCGCTAGAACACGTCGCGAGAACGTCCTTCGCGCGATCGCCTATCACCTCCACCCCCGCGCGCGCTAAGCAATCTTCTAAAACTTCAAAAGCCTTGGCCCGTCCGGTTGCGTACTCTCTCCCTCGTCGCCCATCCGTGGCGTTTATGTACCCTAGAATCCCCGACTCTCCGTCGATGACCACGGACATCGCGTCTGATAGCTCATCCCGTGGCATACTTTCGCACGTGTGCTACGCGCGAATTCATTTCCTCGTCGTCAGTCACGGTTTCCCATGCCCACGCGCTCTCGTCGGCAGTCATCAATCACAAGTCATCGATCACAATCACCAATCCCACCTTGATCTCGTTCAGCGTCCCTATCGCGTTCGACGCCGTGGCGTCGCTCGATTTCTCGCGCGATAATTGCGCGAATAACGACTTTAAAGCGACTCTATCGCTCATGATTCGTCCTCCATCGTCCGTGCTGTGAAGCTAAAGTGAGCACCACAACTCGAAGCGCACCACGCGCGGGCGATGTCCGACGCCAACGCCCATGCGAACGCGCGATCGCCCTCGTGGTTTTCTTTGCGTTCGTTCATTCGCACGAACCCAAACGCGAGTGCGTCAGACGTCGATGGACGTGCGATTTCGAGCGCGCGCGTTGGGCTCGTACGCGAACGCGAACGAGTTGATGCGAAACGATCGACGTCGACGACCGAGGGAAAAACTTCTAAAGAGGAATTAGGGCGAGCGACGTGGATGTTTTTGCACACGTTCGCGGCGCAATACCCCGATGAACCGACGAGGAGACAAGAAAAAGATGCGAGAGACTTGATCTCGGCGCTGACGCGAACGTATCCGTGCGCGGAGTGCGCGGAGCATTTTGAAGCGATCGTGCGAGCGTATCCACCCGATTGTTCTTCTGGATTAGCGTTACAAAGGTGGATGTGTGAAGTGCATAACGAAGTGAACGCGTCGCTCGGGAAAGCGATGTTTAATTGCGATGAGGTTGGGAAACGCTGGAGCGTGTTGGACTGCGGCGGTGAAGCTGGCGAATCCGGGTGTTCGCTCGAGGGACGTCGCAAAAAAGTGATGAGTATGCGAGCTCGCTGACATAGACACGTTGAACGCGCTTGATTGATATTCACTAGATTATAGCTAATGTAAGTTTGGAATGGGGACATTGTGTTATATCACTCTCTCGCCTTGGCGCGTTTCGCTCTCGCTCGGATTTCCGGTAGAAAGGCGGCTAAAGGTTTGCCTTGCAAGTCAAGCTTTACGGATGGAATTTTACCACCAGATGCCGACTTACATCCGAGCTGTCGCGTGTACGACTGCATGTCTTTGGGATCGATTCGCAGCTGCACGGTCACGATGTCCAGCCTCAGCGTCCAATCGTGCACGCGAAGTGCGACGAGAAGAATCTGCAAACGCAAAAGATCTTTCGCAGCCTTTGACATCACGTACGCACGCGAGTTGCCGCTGAAATCTTCCTCCATGAACGCTTGAATGATCGCGTATTGCAAATCAGGATCAACTTCGCTCTCGGTCGTGTACAAGAATGGTTGCTTTGGTTTGGTTGGAGTCGCGCCGTCCTCGTCTTTCATCGGTTTCGCCTCAAAGATTCGGCTCGTGCGGATGTTATGCAACTTGCACAGCGCATCGCCATACATCACTAATTTCGCACGCTCGTTCATGGCCTTGGATTTCCCACCGACGAGCGTCATGGACATGGATTTTGTGAGCGGCTCGTACAACTGTGATGACTGCGCGGTATCCTGCTTCACGTCGTCCAGAAGTTCCTTCCATCGGAGCTTGGAAAACAGCTCGAAGCACGGAAAATTGTCGACAGGGTACGCCAAGTTCGCTTCGGTCGCCTCGAGATTGTGCGCAGGTATGTTTCGCTTCTTCCCAGCTTCGATGATGAGGTCGTTGCGGCTCTTCATATTCTCCATCGCTGTCGTAATGTGCGACGCCATTTGTAGCGGCGACGCGATTGATTCTTGGTCTAAACGACGTGCGGCATTAATTTTATTCACTTGTCGCTTGCGCTTGTCCGAAGCGAACGCTTCGAGCTGTTTGGCGAGCATCTCTTTGCGCATCTCCGGATCTTCCAAAAAGTTTGCGTACTTGCTCTCGCCGTGCTCTGTATAATTGTACTTGTGCAACCGAGCCTCCAAATCGATCACTCGACCACCGGCGATTGGGATGAGCTCCATCACGTACGCACCATCTCCCCCGTCCGGGTTTGGCTTCAATCTCCCCAGCATCTGCCGCGCCGTACTGGGATGCTCGCGCTCGTACGCTCGTCCGACGCCGCTCTTCGTGTGCGTAAAATTCTTCCCCACGTAATCCACGCCATTCCCTCGTCCTCGCAGAACGATGTTATTCGCGCGGAAAGGATTATCCAATCCTTCATCAAACAACCCTTTGTAATGCTCTCGCATCTCTTCTCGATCTAATCCTCGTTTCGGTCGCCACGCTTCGAACGCGACGTCGCGTTCGAGCCCGCTCGCGCCCACCGCCGCGCACCGCACCGCGTACGGTCCATCGTACGCCCCGCAATCATCATCGCTATCGTCTTCCAAATCTAATTCTTCCTCCTCTCTCGCTCGTCGTTCGTCGATCTCGAACGTCAACGTCTTCACTCCGAGTTTCGCGAACGTCGCGCGCGCGCCTTTGCTGTCGTCTCGTTCGCCCTCGCCCTCGAGCGCGTCCACGTCCACGTCCACGTCCTCGCCCACGACCGTCACTTCGCGCGCGCGTTCGTTCGTTTCCTTCGTCCTCGTCGTCTTCGTCGTCGTCGTTTTCTTCTTTCGACGATCGCGCTCCATCGCGACTCTCGACGACGACTGTCGACGCGTTTCCACGCGCGCTGCCGCCGCCGCTCGACTTTCGACGCGAGGGCGCGCGAGCGATCGACGGGACGCGGACGACGTGACGAGTGATGACGAGTCACGACGACTCACGACGAATCACGACGAATCACCACCCATCGCGCTCGTCCCGAGCGCCGGTCTCGCGCGCGACTCGACCTGTCGACGACGCGTCGTCGACGACGCCGAATCACGACTTAACACTCGTGGGGCGTGGACGTCGACGCAACGACGACGAGTCGCGAATCGTGAGGTCGTCCTCCGCCGAGCGACGCGATCGCGCGCGCCGTGGGGTGACGCGGGGATGATGTCGAGGGAAAATATCAACGCATCGCGCGCGACCGCGCGCGCGACCGCGCGAACGCGAACGCGACGACGACGCGACGACGCGACGCGACGACGCAGGGCGACGACGGGCGATCGCGATCGAAATATTTATTAAGTATTCATCGTCAATTGAACTCGCTCGAGGGCGACGGGCGAGCGTGCGTGGCGAACGACGGGTGCGAACGAACGAACGAACGATCGAACGATCGATCGCGAGGGCGAACGCGCGCTGAGGTGGCATCTCGACGTCGACGATGGAGCTCGCGCGAACG